>UMEW01059824.1_pt1 | contig 15974 bp, 21 predicted proteins | sample 1964851 | NCBI WGS metagenome assembly UMEW01 (sample SAMEA4836030, study PRJEB28245) | human gut metagenome | biome: gut microbiome; material: fecal sample | place: Denmark | collected 2008 | reverse complement strand
TTAGCGGCAACTACAGTTGGAGACTATGCTTTGTTTGGTGGAGGCTATGGTTCTTCATATAAAGACACTGTAGATGCTTACTAGCAAGAAGATGCTCAATACGTAGATTTAACCATAGAGTTCTTAAATAAAGATTTCGGAACTGACGTAGAGTTTCCCGTTAAGACACGAATATCGTTACAAGAAGTTGATGGCGTTAGTCCTGTAGATGATAAATATTCTATAGTATATGCGGATGGCACTGGATTCGTTTACCCACCATTAAAGGTTAAAATTAAAAAGGGAATACTTTACGAAATTTATCACGAACTACGTGGTGTTACTACCATTGGAAAAGCAAACTTTAAAACCGATTTATTTCCTAGTAATGACGCTGGAAGTTTAACATTTGATTACTTTAATTCTTGGTTCTCTTTAAATCCTAAATTTCCAAACAAAAGTATTACTATTCAGCTGGCTATAACAACAGAAAAATATTATCCAACGGGATCCTACTTAAAAAATTATGAAAAAGAAAATTGAAAAATACACAGGTGAAAAAACCTATATGTTCCCGAACGGCTCAATCGCTACAAAGGAGGCAGTCCTCAAGCAATTTCCCGCCGCTTTAACTTTCGTTCACTACGTCGAAACAGACGAAAACGGTGAAGTTATGTGGGCTTTTCAAAATCTTTCAGCAATGCGCACAATGTACGAAATTGATAGCGGATTGAGCGAGGAGGAAGCCCTAGCCAAGATTCAGGAAATCATCAATACTCCTCCGGCTGAACCTGCACCTGATGCAAATGAGCGAATCGCCGCCGCCCTTGAATACCAAATCCTTATGGCAATGACAGACGTACAGTAACAAGGAGGATTAGATGTCTTACGAACTAATCAAGCGTAATTTTGAACGCGGCCTTTGGACTGAAGCAATGGTGCGCGTCGCCGTTAAGAAAGGCGTGATTACCAAGGAACAATTCAAGGAAATCACCAACACCGAGTATTAATGCAAAAAAGCCCACGTTGCGTTAAACGTGGGCTATTTCCAAACATGCAAAACAAATATTATCTAGAGGCGTTGAGCAAAATCTTGCCGAAAGGCTTGTACAAGCCGAACATGATAGCATGGAACGGCTATCTAGGCGGCAACGATACGCAACACCTGAATTTTTGGACGAATTGGATTCAGACGTTTGTTGACACCAAGAATTACTCGCTAGTCATCGAAGTGTCCAACGTGTTGACTGATTGCATATACCGAGGCACAAACTCCGATTACTCGTACTCCTCGCCGCTGTTTGCCGTAGGCGCTACAAACTTCACCTATCAGAAAATCAAGCAAAACATTTGGCATAATTCCTGGTGCAACGTGTATTGGCTTGAGTTGAACATGAAGGATGTGAAGGGCGTAGTCGCAAGGCCGACAGCAGGTGCAGGCGGTGGTGTTCAATGTTTGTGGGAGGCACATGCTGTTATTAATGGCGTCAGCCGTTCCTATAAAGCGGTGTACGGAATTGACAACGACTCGAACAGACCATCCTACGGTTCCTCAAACGGAGCGGTCAATATGGACGGTGTTATCTACTCGTTCTACAACGGTTAAATTTAACCCGTCTAGCTGAAGAAGCTAGACGGGCTTTTGTTTTTAGTAATGTTCGGGGTTGAAAGTGTGCGGACGGTAGAAACGTTGCGGGGTAATACATGCAACCTGCTTCGGACTAAGCGGGGTGCTGTATTTATTCTCAGCTTCAACGCACCACTCGCGCACCTGTTGTGCAAGCTTTGCACGGAAAGCTGAACGATACTTCTTCACCTTGAGCAAGTCATAAATCAGGGAAAAGAGATTAACAGAAAGGCTAGTGTGAAGCTTGCGTGCATAGGTGTAATGCGGAAGGTGCATGTCTTCCGCAAGCGCCTTGTACATACGACGGCATTTGACGAGGGAAACAGCACGTTCGTGACGTTTCCACATTTCGCGGATTTCAGGGGTTGCGTCTTCAGGGATGTCGGTGTTCACGCCTGCAAAAGCGGTTGACCACTCGGGGACTTCGCGCGATTCCTTCGTTTCGGTGTTGAAAACAACCGCGTAGAAGTAAGAGTCGCTCGGATAATTCTCTTCGTAACGGTGGACAACGTATTCAGCCATTTTTGTGTACTCCTTGTTTTATTTATGTAAGAAGTATACATACAAAAAAAGTCAAATGTCAAATGCAAAAAGGGGGTGCCCGTTTGGACACCCCCCTTTTTTATTCTTCGTCAACTTCTTTTGTGTCGAAGTCGTACTGCATTATTCCGCCGTAGGTATAACCGTTATCATGCGAGAGCACAACGGGCATATTTTCGTCGTAATCCTCAAGCAATTCAATCAGCTCACCAACAGTCATTGTTTGCTTGACTTGCGACGGGCTGCGAGCCGTGCGGCTCGCTTCAATAACAAGGTACTCAGTCATTTTTTGACTCCTTTTCAATATGAATAATCACGGGCTACTCCTTTACACTGTAGATTACAGCGACGTATACAAGCCTGTATTGCGCTCAAACGTCTCTTTCAGGTCTTCGAAGTACAAGCCCTTGAACACCTTAACGTTGCTGATGCCGCCTTTGAACTTGCCCGTGCGGAGATCCACCGTTTCGGGCGTGTTTTTAAACAACACCATATCGAACAAGTCAAGGCCACGGTCGTACACGATTTGACACGTGTTGTACTTGCGATTCAGCTTAAACGTAAATTCTGCGCCCTTGCCCCGAAGGTTAGCGGGCGCACGGAAATCGTCTTTCATAATCGCGTAGGTCGAGCCAAGCATAACCTTGATTGCATTCCAACCACGGCGATTCAGCAGAAATCCAATGTATTCAAATAATTCTTTGTCGTTCCTGTTGTGTACTCTTTTAACAGGAACCTATTATAGCACAATCTACGCTAGACATCAATCCCAGCGATTTTCGTACACGTCGCGGCCATCCCAAACTTTGTTAAAAATGCCGTGACCTTGCGGCGCACTGATATACCAGCTATTCGGATCTAGTCGGCTTGGAATAATCTTAGCGCGGTATATGGTAGAATCAACAAATTCTGTAGTTGGACGCACGTATGAACCAGCGGGGCCGTCGTCTCTAACCGTTTCACTTATTAATTCCTTCAGGTACACGAAAGAATTCGAGCGCTTGACTACCTGATAAAAATCGACGATAGTCATGCTGTAGCCCCAGGAACTAGCCAAGATAGAGCCAACCGTTAACTCAGGTGCAACGGTAAACGTATCGCTGACCTTATTCTTAACCTCGGAGCCGAACACCTCAATGTAGAACTCCGCACATGAATTCTTATAAGAATCAGAGTAGCGAATGTACCAATTAATGGTGCCAATTTCCGTTGGTACGTCTAACATTGCAAACAACTGATCCCGATTTTTATTGAATTTAGGCCACCGCGTACCACCTATGTAGTAATCCAAATTCTTACGCCAATCAAGGTAAATCATGCCACGCTGAAGCGTGTTGATCTTAGACGATACGTCGCGGAACTTATATGAATTATCAATGCCTAGCGCCTTACGAATGCTCACAGCCGCTTTGTTAATATACACTTGCGCCTTGCGCTTGGCTTGCGCTACGTCTGATGCGGTATAATCAACGTTTCGATTTTCATAAAAAATCAAAAGCGGGTTTTGACCTTCGGGGCATTCTGCACGGAAAAACATATAAGCTTGTTGCCGTTCCGTAGAGATAGGAAAGCCCAAACCGTCGTAAGACGGTAGCACACCAGGGAGCTTAGACAAAGCCGTGTAGACTTTTTTGATATTTGATTTAAAACTTGCCATTTTTATAAAAAACTTAGATCACTACTATTAAATTATAGCACAAGTATTGAAGCCGTGGCCGCCTTTCCAATTCACAGCTTCGGAAATTCCGCCTTGCTCGCCATCAACTACCTTTTTCATGCGAGGCACTAGCACCTTGTCAAACGCTGTGCCTAGCTCAATGCCGATATAGCGGCGGTTTAATTTGTGAGCAACGGCGCACGTTGTACCTGATCCAGCGAAACAGTCTAGCACTAAGTCATCAACTTTTGTTGACAATTCGACGATACGTTTTATCAACGCTTCGGGCTTCGGCGTTTCAAAAAGCGAATGCAAGTTTAGCGCCTGCAATTCATAAAACGCTTTCTGCGTCGTTGCTTCGTCTAGCCACAGCGACTTGACTAATGCGGGTTTGCGTTCGTCTGCATAGAACTTAGCATACGGCCATTCTTTGCCATGTTTCTTAACCCAAACAAGGCGGTTTGGCCTTTCTGCTAATGTATCCTTGCCCCAAATCCATCCGCATTTGACACGCTCACCATGACTTAATCGGTACGGCCAAATTGTTTCACCTGAAGGGCTTTTCAGACTGTACCATTGTTGCGGCACAAAATGTTGCCCTGTATTCAGGCAAAAATTTTTCAACAAATAAGCGCGTCCGTCTTTATCACGCTTTGGATACCACTCTAGCGAATTCTCAGGCGGATACAGCTTGCACTTAGTACGGTCTTTCGCATAGACTAAAATCGACTCGTACTGACGAGTGAAAAACGAGCCTGTATTTTGTACGACGCTCGTCTTTTTCCAAATGATAGTTGTAAGATGGTTTAATTCAGAAAAAACTTCATTCAACAGAATTTGTAGGTAAGGCGCTTCGCGGTCAATCGAGACAAACAGCAAGCCGTCATCAGACAGGCACTCACGCATCAGCTCGAATCGGGGCAACAGGAAAGCTAAATAATCGTCGCGCTTGAACTTGTCTGAATAATGCGTGAATTGTCGGCCTGTGTTGTACGGAGGATCAATGTAAATCAGCTTGACTTTGCCTTCAATGCTAGGCATCAACGCACGCATTGCCTGCAAATTGTCACCATGCACCAATAGGCGTCCCTTACGATTCAGTCCGTAGCCTTTGCCTTTCTTCAAAACGGGATCAGGGGCAAAGTCCGCAAACTGCGAGGCGTCTTTACCGGCAAATTCCAATGTTGCCATTTATTTTAATTTATCCATTAAAAATAATTATTATCACTTAATGATTTTACTAATAAGTTAGAACATTTACATTAGCAGTTGATGTTCCAGTAAATTTTGTATATGCTACTGATCCAGCTCTGCAATAAACAGTACCTTTAGATTTTGTACTATTAGCAAAATAGCTTACGTTAACTGTTGATGCAGTCGAACCGATTTGTACATTAACTGTTAATTTAGAGCATCTATAGAAGCAATTATTAAAATGAGTTACTTGAGTATTTTTATCAAATAATCCTTCAGGTATATTAGTTAAGCCAGAGCATCTATAGAAGCAATATCTAAAATCAGTTACCTTAGTATTATTATCAAATAATCCTTCAGGTATACTAGTTAAGCCAGTGCAGTAATAAAAGCAATATCTAAAATCAGTTATAGTTTCACCATTAGCCTGATGCATTAATGGAAATGGTTCTTCTATAGATCTGATATAATCTATATCATACTGTGAACTACTACTAGCGACAGTATAATGTCCAAACCAAGGATATTTGCCTCTAGTCGCTTTAATTACAACATCATCATTAGCTGATATACTGTTAGCTACTTGATCTGTTAATTCGCCATCAATATAGACTTCTAAATTAGAGAAATCGTAGTTTGGATCTCTTCTCGTTATATTTTGAAAGAAGTCTATATTAGAGAAATCTGTACTAGCTATAAAATGAATCTGACCTTCGGGTGCCCCCCCATAGTGTACAGTAGCGCATTCCGCATTTAAAAATCACTCATAAATTCGAAGGCTTTCCGCCTCCGCGTTAGTTAAAATTCTCACCGATTCGGGATCGGCCAAATAGGATTTAATATCCTCGTTTTTGTTCAAAATAATGGCACAGCGGTTTTGATAAATTATCCCGCTTTGCACGATGTCATACGGATAGTGATCGACAATCTGTCCCACGTCATCTAGGCTAATCAGCGTGTTAGAGCCGTCATAGATGCCGTAGAAAACTTGGTACCCGCGTTTCATTGCGGTAGCCATCACAGCTAACCACATATTGCGTCCGTAACTCGTTTGTTGAAAATCCGAGATAATAAATGGTGCCTTGCGATTCACAAGCAACACGTCAAGCATAAAGTCCGTGGCAAAGCCAGAGTGGAGCATCCATGCTTCGTATTTCCAAATCAAAGTCTGTGTGACGCCTAAATCAGGGTGAAGCAAGCCTTTACGATGCTGATTGCCGCGCACTTGAGCATAGAACGTAACCATCAGTTGCTTGCGGATCGTGTCGAACGCAACGTATTCTTTATAGTCGGCATTCACACGATCGGCACAGCAATACACGGGCACGCCCTGCACCTCTGCAACCATCGGCTTCTTAAAAGCGCAATTGATTAAGCCACGGCGAATCACGCCGCCATTGATTTGCTTGCCCCATGAGACCACATCACCATCGGGAATTAGCTGTGCCATTTTTCTACTCCTTTATTACAACAGGCCATTCTGTACGAATTTCCGACAGAACGCCGCTGTATGTTGTTTCAACTAGCCCTGAAATGTTCTTATAAAAGTAGCATTTGTGCCCGCTATTGCAGGCTAGGCGTAGCGTGCGCAACCAAAGCGTTCGGCTGTAAGACGACCTTAGCATGTCGTTAATTATGAGCCGCTTAAATTCGGGCAAAATATGCGACACAATGAAGGTCGGCACCAGGAACGGATCGCTGTTCCACGTTAGAGACTTCCATACACTACACTCGTAACCGTTGCGCTGTCCGTGAACACGCACGTACAGCACAACTAGCTTGTCGTAGTCAGACTCCTCAAAAGCATACCACAAATAGTTAGCCGATGGATCATCCGCAATAGCATAAAACTCGAACAGATCGTCAGAGTCCCTGCGATAAATCCGACAACCGCTGTAATCCACGTATTTTAGGTTTGGAGTTAGCAGGTCGCGTGTGGATGACAAATTCGCATACGTGCCATAGTCCTTAGCAAAGCGAAGATAATCAAACGGGTAGCGCACTGGCCGAAAAATTCCAAGCTTTCTCATAACTTTACCCCTCCATCTATACGTTAAGACTTTAATTTAGGCTTATACGCAGAGTAATACTCATATAGGTAGTTCTCTAAGTCGTCTCCCGTAAGATCAACGGGCTTGTCATACACGTTTAACGCCTCTGCTACTTTATTTGAAAGTATATGCGTATGCTCAGGATCAAGTAAAAACTTAGAGACAGGCGTACCCGCACGTGTAATAATGGCGGAGCGGAAAGCGTAGGCACTACCAGGAGCTACAATATCGCCGATATAATGCTTAACGGCTTTCTCGTCTTTCACTTCGATTAAGGTTTTAATACCTTTTGCAGACAATCCATAATAGCAGTCGTAACTATTGGACTTAGCGGCGTATGAAACAATACGCGCCCACAGATCACGTCCACCCTTACTTTGTCGCATGTCGGTAGTAACAATCACCGATTTAGGCAACGTTTCGAGCATGAATTTAAGCACAAAATTTTGTGCAAATTGAAGCCCCTTAAGACTGTTAGGATTCCGCCAAACAAGCGCTTGATACCGACCAATGGCGGGGTTTAACAAGCCGTTACGCTTCTGATTATACCGTACAGAGGCAAAGAAGGCAACCGCCTCCTCCCCTACTTGATTTTTCTCTATAACATAATATTCTTCTGTGCTATCCTCTTCAATATTATATTCTAAAACGTATACCGTCTTACCTAAAAAGGTAAAAGTTTCTTTTACACCGTGCTCCCGCAAATAATCTACTGTGCCAGGCTCGGTGAAAAAGTCATCCCAATCTGATATACGTCAAGTAGCTCAGAGGCATATAAATCATTCATAGGTAGATAGGCAGTTTACCGCCTTCATTAAGAATTCTGCATTTCCTGCAATTTGCGGATTGTTGAATAGGCAAACTGCGAGAGCAAAGCGTCTGCACCGATACCGAAACCCATAATCTTAGATCGGCATTCGGTCAAGCGTGTTGCAACTTCGCCGAGCATACCGAGCGTGACTTTCAGCTTTTGCGTAGCGGCTAATACGCGTTTATTCTGTTGTGTCAGCCACACCTTGTGATGCTTCTGCCCGTTCAATGCAGTGTAATTGACAAGGAATTGTGCAATGTAAGAAAGCTTTGCCGAGAATCCAACATGATCCGAGCAATTCAGAATGGCTAATTGACACGCACCGAATTTCAGGCTGAACAAGTTAATCATAAATTCGACCGCTAATTGATCGTCATTCGACTCAACGGATTTCAGGATTGACGCGATATTTGTTGAGTCAAAGACTTCGGGCTTTTCTTTCAATCCGTCATAGTATTGCTGACACGCTTCAATCAATTGAGCCAACGTGCGCATTTCATAATTCGATGCCTTGACTACCTCCTTCAACAGGGTATAACCGTCATCAATCATATACTGCATGGACTCGCCCTTGCAGATACGCAACGCCTGCTTTAACAAATCCTTATTCGTGTGCGGCTCAAGATTGAATTGAACACAACGGTTAGCAATCGCCTTGCCGATCGTCGTAGTCTTAAATTTTTCGGGATTCATGGAACAAAGAATCCACAGCGTATTTTTGGATTCTTCAAGGCTCTTCAATACGCAGTTATGCACAAGCGTGAAAATACCGTGATTCGAGCCAACAAAAAAATTATTATTGTCCGCAACCTCAAAATCATAGACTAATCGGCCTGACTTAGCTTTAGTCTCCCGTAAAGCACCAACGGAATAATCGTAATGATACGTCGTTTCACGATAGCCCAAGGAAAGCAACAAGCACGCTTGATCACCGACCTTATTCGCGGGCACGTAATTAATAGGAATACTGCCATCAGGCTTAGTAAAACCCGTCCCGCGTTTACCGCCGCCGCGATAGGCCAAAACACCTAGCGGATGTTCTTCCGTTACTCGTGCGCAACTATCAGGCAATTCAAAGCAATACTCGGTGTAGGACTTTTTAGCGCGACACGCAGTAACAGGCTTCAGCTCAAGGGCACCTGTTTTTTCATTCAGCGAAAAGAATTTGTAAGACTTTAAGCCCGTTGACATGTTGCGATAGACTTCTTCGACTTTCTTTATGCCTTTATCTGTCGCAACATACGTGCCTTTTTCAATGCAATTTGCTGAAGCGGGCGTAGACAAAAGCCCTTGCGCTTCGTCCCCGACAATAACACGGTACTTCGAGAATTGCGGCATGTACTGCGTGAGGTTTATCAACGCTCGAATATCGTCAATGCCGCGTGTATCCGAAAAGTTTACCTCTTTGTAGTCAGCCGTTGACAAAAACTTTTCGCCTAGCCCTGACAAGTCCGACGCGAACGCACGGGCTAACGTAGTTTTGCCGACCGACGTTGGCCCAGTAATCAGGATTGCCGACGGTACTTTGCCTGAATTGATGATGCCCTGCATTCGTGTTACGGCCTCTTCGTGACCGATCAATTTAGACAAAGTGGTTGGACGGTACTTTGTGTGCAACGCCATTTTTCTACTCCTTTATTCACCTGACACAACTTTTGCCGTGCGTGTTTTTTTCAATCTCGGTGTTGATTGTTGAACGTCACGTGCCTTCGGTGCGGCCTGATTCATTGCATCAAAATATTCGTATTCACGCTTGATTAGAGCGTGAACCATACTTGACACGGACTTATACAACGCCTGTTTGTCTTCCTTCGTCGCAACGTCCGCTTCGTCCTCAATCGTGACTGTCAACGGCTCAAACTGCCGCACCTGTACGGTTTTGCTGATTGTGATTTTCATTGCTACTCCTTTCTTCGACAATCTCTCGGATTGACTTTCCCTTGAACGATTTAAACTTCTGACGGATTAACGATTTAATCTCGCTATCCTCATACGTCTTACAAAAATTGCAATACTGATTAGTACAGCGTTGCACCCCAATAGAATCCATCCACTCTTTGTAGGACTTACAGTCTAGCATAAATTCGTGCAACTCACGTTGCTCTAACAAATCTTTATGCCCTTGAATCAACTCGTCTTTGCTCCATTTATGCACGCCTGCCAACACCATCCGCGACGGATTGTCACGACAGATATTCAAAATAGCACGGCCTTGAATTTTCAGGCCGTACTGTGCCCGCAACAACAATGTGTAGGCAAGCGTTTGATAATGGTAGTTCAAGGGAATATCGGTTTTTGACGGATCAGTTAAAATGTACGACTTCGACTTAAAGTCAACTACCCACAACTTCGGATTTTTCTTTGATCCTGTGTTGTACAGAAAATCGACGTGGCCGACAAAGCCCTTATAGTCAATATACACCTCTTCGTAATGCAAGCGTCCGCCGCATTCAGGGCACCGCATATTAGGGAAGTCCGAAGCCTGTTTTAGATGCTGTATGCAACCGCAATCAACGCAAACAAAATCTCCGAACGCACGATCTATCCGCCCAAGGAATCTATCCATTGTCGAATGCAAAGCCGTACCCTGATTCATAATCGCCTGACTTTGAAACTTTTGCTGTTGCATTAAATCAGGATTAAACGACAACAGAAACGAGGTCGGACAATACGGCAAGGCCGACGGATGCACGTCTGAAATGCGCGACGGCTGTTGCGGCTCAAACAGAATCGAGCCTTGCATTTCCTTCAAGTCGGATAGAAAATGCGAACGAAAATTTTCCATTCTTACTCCTTATTTACGGACTAGCAGACTTAATTTGCCCGAGCGTGTATTGATCACAACGAAGTGTGCCAACCTGTACGCCCGCGTATTTGTTGCGAATCGTACCGCAAATGTACAAAGTACGACACGGCCTCAACACAAAATCCTCATGGTAGGCCATGCCGACATCAATCCACATTTTACCATCGTCGCCGCCAATCGGCAATACGAACAAGGAGTCAATGCCGTACAGCACTAAATTGTAATTCGCTATTTCATGGAAAAGCTTGCTGATTAGTGTCAGCGTCTGACTCGCCGAGCCGTTGATATTAATCAATTGCACGTGCGTAGTCGGATACCACTCACCGCCCTCCCATATAGGCGTACCGATTGCTTCGTCGCCTTCGGGGTAAAAATTCTCGTAGTCTTTCGTCCACAGATTTTTAATAACGTACTGTGAGCCTGTGCAAAAATTAATAAACTCAATGAAACTGCCCTTGCCTTTTTCCATCCAATACATGCCTAAGAAACGGCACATTTGAGCATAGGCAATACTGTCAAACAAGATTGTAGGAGCACCTAATTGAACACCGAGAAAATTCAATTGACGCATCACTAAATCTTGTTCGCCTGTCGGCCAATCCTCGGGATTGAGCATTGCACCATCATTGATTTTTTGCTCCAATTCAGGATCGACTACCCACATATTGCGAATATTCTGCAATATCTCGGTTTTATCGTCTACCTTAGCGCCCAGCACCTCGTCGATTGCGTCTGTGTAATCGACGAAAAAATCATTGTTCAACAGGTACGGCGGAAGTAGAATCGAACGCGGATAACGATAGCCAAGCCGCTTTGCCAATTGCGGATCATGCGGCCAATCTTTGCTATAGATTGCCATATTATCGAGTCCCGATTGTTGGATCAACACGCGATTGACGGTCGGCATACGACACGTCAACATTAAGTGAGGTTAGCGTGTTATACTTAATCTCTACGTCCTCATACGCCTCGTACTGCGATTGATTAGGTGTAATTGAACCATCATCCGTGAACTCATGCACGTCTGAATTGACGGTTTTCATTAACCCGATTGAATCACCGCGACGGCCATAAATCTTATATTTCACAGCGGACGTAACAGGTAGCCACGACAGCTTAACACGTTGCTGATTTGCCTCAGTAACAAGCGGGTGCACCCACTCATTTTTTGTCGATTCGTTTCCGAGTTTATCGACAAGCGTCACGCAATAATTGTACTGCTGTTCGGCTAACGTCGAAGTACCACTAATCACCTCGAATCCAAGCGACGGTGATTCAGGCTGTGTCACAACGCAATCCTCGGTCGGCTCGTCCAAGATGATATATGCAATATTTTTGTCCGAAGCTAATATTGTATCATAAATATCGGAGCGGTAAATATTCAGCATCAATATACCAGAACGTGCTTGAAAGAGCTGAAGCACCGCTCTTTTAACGTTATCCTCAACGTCTGACAAAACCGCTGAATTGAAGCAATACACACGCACCGACACAGCACGATTAACAGGTGTTGCGTCCTTCCACACAAAGCGTGTAGAATACATGGATTGTGCCTGACACCAATTGCAGAATTCAGAACGCTTTGCTAAATCCCACGGCTCATTGGTAATACCCGTTACCCAGATAACGTTCATTAGCTCTAAGTCGTTCGGATTGATTTCACGTTGCGCACGTGTAATCGCATCAATCACGCCAGGGTACGTTGTGACGGTTGCCAAGTATTGATTTTTGGTAACGGCTGATCCGTATGTACCAAACGCCGAACTTGTGTTATTCTTATAGACCAGCGTGCTCTTTTCACTTGAGCCGTAACGTGGATTGTCTAATGCCTTGCCCTCAACATCGGGATAGCCGTCGATTGTTACCGATTTGTTCAGCGTGACGTAGTTATTTCCTGATTCGCCTTCGGTTACAGCGTATTGAATTTCGACCGTGTCATTGATGCCTGGCACCGTACCGTAAGCAATTGGCTCGCCTAAGCCGAGTTCGTCCGCCAATTCCTGATCCAAGCCTGCTACATTATCCGTGCCAAACTGAATAATCAAGCGGCCATTCGAACTCGTTAAATCCTGACAAGCATCGGTTGCCTTGTAATTCCATAGCCCCGAATAGGAAACAGGAATATCCTTGTCATTAATGATAACGCGCACGTCCTGATCGCTGATTTGAAAATCCGTCTCAGGGCTAACCCACGCCTGTAGATTCGTGCCCGTGCCATTCATTGTGTAAATGACAATCTCACCTTGGTACAGCGTGGCTTCAACAGGTGTTTCACCGACAAGCGTAATCGCGTCTCGATTGAAGAATTGATAACCCGCGCACTCGAATTGAGTAAAACGGGGTAAAACCAATCCCTCGGTACCTGTCAATTGCACTTGAATTTGTGCGGGCAAACGGCGTGTCATTCGCACGCCCTGCATAAACGTACCTGCACGAATCGCGGCGTCCGACACAGACGTTTCAGGGAATGCATCGGTAAAAGCGCGGCTTAATTTTGCCTGATTAAACGCACCGATTGACGCGGCTAATTCAATCAGGGTTTGGCCTGTCATCGTCGTTAGATTGCCGCGCCAAGCATCTTTGTTCTGTAGGTACGTTTCAAAATCTTGCACGAACTGATCGAAATCAGCCGTCAAATCTGATATAATTAATTGTTTCGCCATAATAATAAAAAGGGGGCATCAGCCCCCTAGTATCAGTTTGAGCGCACTTCAAATTCGACGCCTGTTTCTATGCCTGTCATTTTGAAGCGGCCTACCAATCGCACTCGATAACCAGGTAGGGTGCTGATAGGTGTAATCTGCGTTTTTGCATAATTCAATTGAAAACGCGGTTCCCACCGAGCAAACGTCTGCATGATTGACATTTTCATTTGTTCGGCGGTTGCCGTCCCGAACGGCTGTTGCAAAAACCACATCAACTGTGAGCCGTATTCAGGCTGAAAAATTCTACCCCGTGCACCGACGGGGCAATTCATTAGGTTAAAGAACGAACAATACAACACAGATTGTTCGTCTGCAAACCGTTCGGGCATCAAGTTTTGCGTGAACGTGGAATTTACGTCTATCCACGTTGCACCGTTGATACGTTGTTGATACGGGGTTAGACTATTCATTTAAATGCTAATTTCCATTGCAACGGCGATCCTTTGTCTACACAAAGCTTCAAGCCGTCCGTACCGTACTTAGGCAAAGCGTCTAACGACGCCTGTACCTTTTCGGGATAGCGTTTCATTAGATCGAGGAGCCGATCTATTCTTTCATTCTGATAAATTCGATAGCCTAGCACAGAATTATAGGTATCACGATACACGTAAAAGGTACGGCCTAGCCAAATCAAAGCCAAGCATTGATTGCTCACGTAATACATAAGCCCTTCGCCAATGCGCAAACTCTGCACGTATGTGCGAAGCTTTATATCATCGGCTAATGCACGCGCATTCAAGTCAAACAGACGGTTACGCCGCACCTGACTATTGAGCATATACATCAGGTTTTCTAGGCTGTAAGATTTACGCCCGTAAATCGAATAAACGAAACGCACGGGCGTAGGCGTATCCTTCAAGTGATAGGCTAAAACGGGTGAGGCTTCCTGTCGCGCAATTTGCCCTGCAAATTCCAACACACCGCGATTAATTGAAGACGTGTACAACGCTTCAACTGTCGGTGTACGCCCGCAACGCTCCATCCAAGCTTGCCATGAAGCACCGTGGCCGTTTTGCTCAAGATGCTTTGTTTCAACGGTGCTCACGCTTTTGGTGAATTGAAAATCCGCTTGATGGCACAATTCATGCACAAACGTTTCGTCGAAGCACTCCGTGGAGTTAAAGCATTGCGGACTGATGCTAATGCAGGCTGGCTGATTGCCGTAACAGGTAGTTACCCCAAAAAGATTGGGGTTATTGACTAGATTGAACTGCACCTGTTTCAGCTTGCCCTGAAAATAGCGCTGATTATAAAAATCATGGTATTCGTGACAAACGCGCTGAAACACAGCGGGATCGTACATATTGACGTGTTCGACTCTAGTCAGCATCATAACCCTCATTTAATAAAATTTTTAGGAAAAGCAGTAGCAAATCTGCACATCGTCAGATTCGCTCAAAAAGTCATTCTGCATTTCCAAAAGTATATCAATCGCGGATGTCAATTCGCGCATAGCCGATTTCACGTACTCCAAGCCGTCAAGGGCGTCTCGATACTCGCCGCACGCTTCAAGGTAGGCATCCTTTTTAGCACGCTTCAAGCAACGTTTATACTCAGCCTTATTTTCCTTGTAATATTGCTTAAAACGCTTATTTAAATCGCTCAAAGAGGTGTAACCGTGAGCATGTGACTCGTCCGAAAAATACAATGCCATATCGGTAAGAGCCTGACTCGATTCGTCAATCCAAGACCGCATAAAACGTGACATTCTCAGCTCACGACTGATAAAGTCGCGGAATTCCATACCGCCGTAGCCGAACGGCAATTCGTCGCGCCACTCGATTTTTTCCGAGTCCCGATTCATCTTGTAATAACCGATTACACGGTACTTGTCAAGCGGATTGCGACGGTACAATGCGAACATGTGCAATGTTTCACTCATATTGCTTTCTCCTGTAAGGTTGCCCAAGGCTTACTTAAATCAGACATAGCATAAATTGCATCCGTATCAATGGAGGCAATGATTATATCATTGCATCCGTGCATTAGTGTATTGATAGCATCGTAAGCCCCAAACTTGTCAACGTTCCCTACGAATTTTACACGACCCCATTCAGCAATGCAAGGATAGCCGACAAAGTACAGGACTTTATCGTCCTCCTTGGCATCAGCCAAAATCACACCATCCGTTACCTTGATTGCGACGCCCTGTAGGAATTGAAAACCATAGTCCGTATCAAAGCCAAACGTCGAAATGTAAAGATGCGTGCCTGACTTCATTTTCTTTATGTAGTCAAGGCGGTCGTAGTTTTTTGTCGAAGCGCACGTGACTAGGCCGTTCCATGCAGGCATACCTTTGTACCATTTTTCAGTAAAGCAAAAATGCCGCGTTGGTTTACGCTTGTAATGCTTACGAATTTTCATTATAATTCACCATAGATTTTTACAGGAGTCAACTATGAGCCGAACGGAAATTCTTTGCAAGCTGACGCTTGCCCAGGCCAAACAAATTTTTAAGGAATTCGACGAGTACGCTAAAAAGTACAAGGGTAAATATAAATACTCGGTACTTTACACCAGAGCTGTTAAGCGCGTTAGCAAAATGAGCGGCCTTTCGCTCTACGAGGTGTTTGTGCTGTTTGACCGCTAGGACGGTATCGCCGA
>UMEW01055169.1_pt1 | contig 16841 bp, 15 predicted proteins | sample 1964851 | NCBI WGS metagenome assembly UMEW01 (sample SAMEA4836030, study PRJEB28245) | human gut metagenome | biome: gut microbiome; material: fecal sample | place: Denmark | collected 2008 | reverse complement strand
AAACCGGATTGCCCTTCGTTTTCACTTGAAATATTTATACAACTCAGGATCACCCCTGCGTATGCGGGGAAAATTGCCAATTTGAGCAATGTGCCGCTCGGGCGACGAAGATCACCCCCGCAGGTGCGGGGAAAACTTGTTATACTTAAACTATGAAGATTTACAGGTAGGATCACCCCCGCAGGTGCGGGGAAAACTCTATAACTGCCGCTGTGCTATGGGTACACGGAGGATCACCCCCGCAGGTGCGGGGAAAACGCAGCAACGCCTGACCCAGCGACATAATCAGCGGGATCACCCCCGCAGGTGCGGGGAAAACAGGGTGACAAGTCCAATGCAACGCGGCGAAAAAGGATCACCCCCGCAGGTGCGGGGAAAACTTTTTTGCGTGCCGAAACGACGGTTTTGCACAAGGATCACCCCCGCAGGTGCGGGGAAAACTGTGAAATTGGTAATACTGCGGCAACACTGCCAGGATCACCCCCGCAGGTGCGGGGAAAACACCGTCATGTGTTCCGACGGCAAGTTTGACATGGGATCACCCCCGCAGGTGCGGGGAAAACGGATTGCCGCAATCAACCCCTCAACCACACCCAGGATCACCCCCGCAGGTGCGGGGAAAACAGATTGACGAGAGCGACAATAATTCATTAGTTAGGATCACCCCCGCAGGTGCGGGGAAAACAAAACCTACTGACGGCCACATACTCCGAAAACATGGATCACCCCCGCAGGTGCGGGGAAAACATGAGCCTGTTTTCCCCTCTGGGGATCCTTCTAGGATCACCCCCGCAGGTGCGGGGAAAACAGTCCGCTATACAGTCGATTGGCTTTGCTTTCGGGATCACCCCCGCAGGTGCGGGGAAAACGGGGTGTTATCGTTGTGTGTAAAGTCCTATCTGGGATCACCCCCGCAGGTGCGGGGAAAACCGGTTTCTTTTTCTTCGCGTTCGCGCTGCTCTAGGATCACCCCCGCAGGTGCGGGGAAAACTGGGATATAGCTTTTTTAACAATGTTGGGAAAAGGATCACCCCCGCAGGTGCGGGGAAAACCATTTCAAGACTTCATGTTTTGTCATTCTTGCAGGATCACCCCCGCAGGTGCGGGGAAAACCAGAGCTTTACACGACTGCGCAAGCACCGCCTAGGATCACCCCCGCAGGTGCGGGGAAAACTGCGCTGTGCTGTCAATACTGCTGTAGACTGTGGGATCACCCCCGCAGGTGCGGGGAAAACGATTGCCGCCGCTGGAGACTGCACCGCGCCCTGGGATCACCCCCGCAGGTGCGGGGAAAACGAAAACGCTGACCTCAGCGGTCTTGTTAGCACGGGATCACCCCCGCAGGTGCGGGGAAAACCGAGTTCGCCCGGCGCGAAATCGCCGCCTCGGGGGATCACCCCCGCAGGTGCGGGGAAAACGCGCTGACCGACGGCTCGGACGAGTACGCGCGCAGGATCACCCCCGCAGGTGCGGGGAAAACAAAGCCCGGCACGGAGTGTGCCGTGTACTCAACGGATCACCCCCGCAGGTGCGGGGAAAACGCTTAACGTGCCTGTCGTGCCGCGCAAGCTCGGGGATCACCCCCGCAGGTGCGGGGAAAACTATGATGTAGAGGAGGATTTTTCGCGGGGAATAGGATCACCCCCGCAGGTGCGGGGAAAACATATTGTGTGGATCGCGGGCAGGTTGTAAACCAGGATCACCCCCGCAGGTGCGGGGAAAACGGTTTTCCGCAATGTGCATGGGTAAGTGATTCAGGATCACCCCCGCAGGTGCGGGGAAAACTGAAACATATACTTTTTGCGGAATAGGAATATAGGATCACCCCCGCAGGTGCGGGGAAAACTCATAGTTTTTACCTTTCTAAGAAAACCATTTAGGATCACCCCCGCAGGTGCGGGGAAAACGCTGCCGTTGCGGTGGAGAAGAGCGATGCTGCGGGATCACCCCCGCAGGTGCGGGGAAAACTTGTCGGCTCTGTTTTTAATGACGGCGTGTACAGGATCACCCCCGCAGGTGCGGGGAAAACCATTTTTTCATTCTTTCACCCCATACACAACCAGGATCACCCCCGCAGGTGCGGGGAAAACCCAACGACGAAACGAGCATATCGGCGCACACTGGGATCACCCCCGCAGGTGCGGGGAAAACCTGTCAGCGCTGGAGGGCTTGGAATGACGTTCAGGATCACCCCCGCAGGTGCGGGGAAAACACAGCATGGGCTTCGAGGTGGATGGGGTTCCGAGGATCACCCCCGCAGGTGCGGGGAAAACATGCGTGGGAACTGCCGATATACCCGACTGACAGGATCACCCCCGCAGGTGCGGGGAAAACAGAATGTCCCGTGAGTGCCGTTTGAGTGACCTAGGATCACCCCCGCAGGTGCGGGGAAAACAGATGGTATTCGGCGCGGACGTGTTTTCCCGCCGGATCACCCCCGCAGGTGCGGGGAAAACGGGCATGATGGAAAGCCTTCACGCCGCTCTGCTGCGCGGGATCACCCCCGCAGGTGCGGGGAAAACTTGCCGTCGCACAGCAAGGGCATAGGTTTAAGGGGATCACCCCCGCAGGTGCGGGGAAAACGACCCGCCACCGCCGAAGCCACCGCCGAAGCCGGGATCACCCCCGCAGGTGCGGGGAAAACTGATGTGATGCACAAAGCGTGATAAGGTTATCGGGATCACCCCCGCAGGTGCGGGGAAAACGCAAATTTTAAAGATGCGGACCTAACGGGCGCAGGATCACCCCCGCAGGTGCGGGGAAAACCGCGCTCGAACCTGCCCAACGTATACACCGACGGGATCACCCCCGCAGGTGCGGGGAAAACTTTCAGGAGCAAATTTTCTCCCCGCGAAATTCAGGATCACCCCCGCAGGTGCGGGGAAAACTTGCCGCCCAAAAACGAGACGGAGCGCACGCCGGGATCACCCCCGCAGGTGCGGGGAAAACCGGGGGTGATCCTGATAAAGGTTTTTTGTCAACGGATCACCCCCGCAGGTGCGGGGAAAACAGTGCATAAAATCACTCATTGATAAAGGATATAGGATCACCCCCGCAGGTGCGGGGAAAACATGCTGCAGAAAGAAACAATGACGGCGCAAGAGGGATCACCCCCGCAGGTGCGGGGAAAACATCCGGCAAGCTTGCCCTCTTCGTTGCAAACTAGGATCACCCCCGCAGGTGCGGGGAAAACGTAAGGGACGGGCATGTCTGATAATATCTATCCGGATCACCCCCGCAGGTGCGGGGAAAACCGGGTTCGCCTTAAAGAACATCTTTGCGGACTGGGATCACCCCCGCAGGTGCGGGGAAAACTCATCAGCGTCCGCTTTTCGATTTTGCGGATTAGGATCACCCCCGCAGGTGCGGGGAAAACTCATCGATTGCGTCGGTGTTACGGGTTCGCGGCAGGATCACCCCCGCAGGTGCGGGGAAAACGAATGGGTAGTATTACATTTAACATTGAAAGTGAGGATCACCCCCGCAGGTGCGGGGAAAACTGAGTTGATGCAAAGGGCCCTGTCTGCAAATGGGGATCACCCCCGCAGGTGCGGGGAAAACCACAGACGAAAGAGCGTATTGAATACGATGATAGGATCACCCCCGCAGGTGCGGGGAAAACAATGTATTTGTTATGATGGTGCGGATTATACAAGGATCACCCCCGCAGGTGCGGGGAAAACGTTGCAAATCCGAGTTTGTCAACGCATATTTTAGGATCACCCCCGCAGGTGCGGGGAAAACTGCGGCACGTGCTGGTGCCGTAGTCTTCACACAGGATCACCCCCGCAGGTGCGGGGAAAACAAGAATATACTGGTGTGTTCTTTGAACGATATAGGATCACCCCCGCAGGTGCGGGGAAAACGCCGCGACAGTGATTCCGTGCACCGCGCCACGAGGATCACCCCCGCAGGTGCGGGGAAAACCCGAGGTTGCAACCGACAGTTTCGGCGCGGAGGGGATCACCCCCGCAGGTGCGGGGAAAACGATGTGCGGGAATGCAGGACAAAGCTTAATATGGGATCACCCCCGCGGATGCGGGGAAAACTAACGGTGTTGCTATAAACTCGGATACGGTCTAGGATCACCCCCGCGGATGCGGGGAAAACTCCCATATAGGTTTTTGGGGCATGTTGGGAAAAGGATCACCCCCGCGGATGCGGGGAAAACGATCCGTGGTGTTCTTCCGTATAATCAACATCGGGATCACCCCCGCGGATGCGGGGAAAACGAATGGTGCTTTACTTTCGGAATCAACAACGTAGGATCACCCCCGCGGATGCGGGGAAAACTAAATGCTATGACAACGTTTAAAATGTGGCAACGGATCACCCCCGCGGATGCGGGGAAAACGCCTCGGAAGACTTGGACGAGCTTGCAATCGCCGGATCACCCCCGCGGATGCGGGGAAAACTTTGGTGCATGTCAACATCAAGCTATGTCCGCAGGATCACCCCCGCGGATGCGGGGAAAACTGTCAAAAACGGCTTTTTGGCTGGTCGGACTGCGGATCACCCCCGCGGATGCGGGGAAAACGTATTCTTCCGATAATGTCAAGTGTTCTTTTGAGGATCACCCCCGCGGATGCGGGGAAAACTAAAAATTTGGCTCTTGTAAAACTCGATTCATGGGATCACCCCCGCGGATGCGGGGAAAACATTGCTATTTCCGTAATGCGGTTGAACCAAAAAGGATCACCCCCGCGGATGCGGGGAAAACGCCCAATCCAAAACAGCGCAGATTTAGAACGACGGATCACCCCCGCGGATGCGGGGAAAACGCGCATCGGTGCAAGTCCTGACCGCGCTAAACGGGATCACCCCCGCGGATGCGGGGAAAACGTCTGATATGCCCATTTATGCGCCGCAGCATCGGGATCACCCCCGCGGATGCGGGGAAAACAGTGAGCGGCAATATTACTGGCACCGCATTATAGGATCACCCCCGCGGATGCGGGGAAAACTCCCTTTGCACAATGCTATTATAGCATACTTCAGGATCACCCCCGCGGATGCGGGGAAAACTTTCTTTGTCATTTTCCTTCCTCCGTATCACAATGGATCACCCCCGCGGATGCGGGGAAAACATGGTACAGGATTTTCGATACATATTTTTTCTAGGATCACCCCCGCGGATGCGGGGAAAACTCCGATATAACCTCGCAAAGGTCATACAAATCAGGATCACCCCCGCGGATGCGGGGAAAACGCGTGATTGAGGACGGGCTGGATACGACTACTAGGATCACCCCCGCGGATGCGGGGAAAACGCAACCCCACATACGAGGATTTCGGCGAAGATAGGATCACCCCCGCGGATGCGGGGAAAACGATTGAAAAAGCGAGGTGAAGCGAATGAACGTAGGATCACCCCCGCGGATGCGGGGAAAACATGAACCATGACGCGCTCACGGACTCGAACGCCGGATCACCCCCGCGGATGCGGGGAAAACCGGTGTAGCCCGCCGCATTCAGTGCCGCCTGCAGGATCACCCCCGCAGGTGCGGGGAAAACTCTCGTGCAATGGAGCATCGTCCACGATACCTGGGATCACCCCCGCAGGTGCGGGGAAAACTTGACCGCTGCATGGGCGCAGCAGCGGCACGGAGGATCACCCCCGCAGGTGCGGGGAAAACCGACTGCGGGTACGTCAAAGCTTCGCTGAAATAGGATCACCCCCGCAGGTGCGGGGAAAACCGCGGGACTTTGACTATCGCGGTTGACGCAACGGGATCACCCCCGCAGGTGCGGGGAAAACCGTCCACCACGTCTAAAACGTCTTTAAGGTCGGGGATCACCCCCGCAGGTGCGGGGAAAACTTGATTGCCCCGCGTGCGCGACGGGCAATGCGAAGGATCACCCCCGCAGGTGCGGGGAAAACGGCGGGCATGTTGCGACCGTGCGTGACGGCGTAGGATCACCCCCGCGGATGCGGGGAAAACAGTGATGAAATAGCCTATCGTGATCGCCCAACAGGATCACCCCCGCGGATGCGGGGAAAACGGCGTTACCCACCTCAAGTTATTCACATCATTAGGATCACCCCCGCGGATGCGGGGAAAACTCTGTCGGAGCGTGTCCGCATACGGTCTTGCTGGGATCACCCCCGCGGATGCGGGGAAAACGTAGCCCGTAACAACACTGATTCCCGCAAACCAGGATCACCCCCGCGGATGCGGGGAAAACCTGTCGCAAAGCAACTCAGGCATCGGCGAGTCGGGATCACCCCCGCGGATGCGGGGAAAACCTTGCAGTATGCCTTGCAGCACTGCGCGGTTCAGGATCACCCCCGCGGATGCGGGGAAAACTGCTTTCTGGCACACCCCGCAAGCAGCTGCACGGGATCACCCCCGCGGATGCGGGGAAAACTCAATTTCTCATGCTCGCTCCTCGGCGTGACCAGGATCACCCCCGCGGATGCGGGGAAAACCCGTCAGAACGGCAAATCTGCGTCATCGCCGGGGATCACCCCCGCGGATGCGGGGAAAACATAAAATAGACCGTGTCGGAGTTTGTAGCTACAGGATCACCCCCGCGGATGCGGGGAAAACCGACGACGAAATGGTTGAGCTGCACAACCGCTAGGATCACCCCCGCGGATGCGGGGAAAACAGGGGTTCGGAACGGATTATGCACTGGGCGACAGGATCACCCCCGCGGATGCGGGGAAAACATGTTGCAGCAGCTCAAATCAAACCCCGCTGCAGGATCACCCCCGCGGATGCGGGGAAAACGCTTGTGGCGTTGACAGACGTAACATCGCTCCAGGATCACCCCCGCGGATGCGGGGAAAACTGATTTTATAGATGTGTCCTTGGGTTCTGATTAGGATCACCCCCGCGGATGCGGGGAAAACGTGTTGATACCATCAATTATTTCGCTTTTCTTGGGATCACCCCCGCGGATGCGGGGAAAACGCGAAGTACGCACAACGCCGCGCGTAACACTGAGGATCACCCCCGCGGATGCGGGGAAAACAGGAATGAAGGATAGTATAATCACTTTGCTTGAGGATCACCCCCGCGGATGCGGGGAAAACATTACGCAAATAATGTATCTCATCAATTGTCAAGGATCACCCCCGCGGATGCGGGGAAAACCAAAGTCAACTCAATATAAATTGGTATCTTATAGGATCACCCCCGCGGATGCGGGGAAAACCGATTCGGCAAAATATATTTGCAAGCAATTATAGGATCACCCCCGCGGATGCGGGGAAAACACTAAAAAGATCCTTTAGGAATCAGCCTTTTTGTTCCTGAGCAGTTCAAATTTCATTTAACTTCTCAAACAGCCTGAATGTAAGTTTGCAATCCGGAAGCGCACGGTGACGTTCTCCGACATCAATTCCAAAGTATTCGCAAAGATGCCCAAGCGAATACTGTTTAACTCCGTTCACGCGCCTGCGCGCCAAGGCAAGAGTATCTGTGCAGGAACTGCGAAACAACTTCACGCCGCAGCGTTTTGCCTCCGAAATCAGAAACCCGCAGTCAAAATCCGCATTATGGCAAACAATCGGGCGGTTCGCAACGAATGCAACAAGCCCGTTGATTGCCTCGCTCAGAGGAATGCCTTCAGCTGCAAGCATTTCATCCGTAATTCCCGTAAGGCGGACAACATCCGCACTCAGCGGTGAATCCCGCCTGACGAGTGTTTGAAATTCTTCTGCCTCTTCTCCGTTTCTTATCAGCAGTGCACCGATTTCAATAATGCCGTCCCTCTCGGGCGAAAGCCCCGTTGTTTCAACGTCAATAACAACATAGTCAGCCCGCCTGCGCGCTTTTTCAGCACGACGCGCGAGCAGCATTTTCCCGGCTCTGCTTTGCGGAGCCCCTGTCGAATTGTCTTCTGCCTTATGCGGCTTCGGAAGCGGGCGGCGCATAAGCAGTATTCCGTCAAGATCAACGGGCTCCCAGTGAGCATTATGAACTTCGAATTTCATCTGCTGTTCACAGCGCGCGCTGTAAACCATGGTTGCGCGCCCGCTTTTCAGGTTTTCGCATACCCGCGCCCAAAGCTCCGTGCGAACGCGCGCATTAATATTGCCGGCATACACTCCGGGGCTGATTTCACATAACCACTTGGACAGATCCCCCCGAACTTTCGGCGGGCAGTCGCTCAAAGTAATCACTGTCAACGTCAATCCTCCCGATAGGATTTACCGTATTCTGCACTGCCGCTGCGGTCATCCCAAAGATAGAGCGGCTTGCAGCCTTCTTCGCCGAAATCGGATTCATCGGAAAGAAGGTATTTGATATCCTTCACCATTCGCTCCAAAATATGGCTTTCTGCAAGCGCATTACGCACACTGCGCCTTGTTTGGGACGGGATATCCTCCGGAGACTCTGCCGCAAGCCGAAATGCGATCGGAATCGTGATTTCCGCCTTGTACAAATCAGCAATATCATAGACGAATGAAAGCGAATGGCCGATATGAACAAAACCGAGGCCGGGGGAACAGCCGAGTGCGCAAATCACGGCGTGAGCAAGGCCGTACAGACAGGCATTCCCTGCGGACAGTGCCTGATTTACCGGATCTCCGGATGAAAAATCCTCCGGATCATAGTCTCGTCCATGCCACGGAACGCCTGTTTCCTTTGACCAATGCCGATAAACGGAACGCATACGGCTTCCCTCGCGCCCGCGCAGCTGCTGCAAAGTCAGGTGAGCCACATCCTCTCCGGAGAACCGCAGACTGTACATCTTTCGAACAACGTTGAGATGCCCCCGCTGGTTCGTCACAAGAGCAGCCTGTTTCACAAGCAGACGTGAACTTCCCGTCAAAGCACAGCCCCCGGTGTAGTACCGAACACCATGTTCCCCGACCCAGATTACACTCACACCTGCATCACCGATAAGCTCCATTGCACGGTGAGTCACATCCGTTCCCGGGCCGAGCATGAGCACCGAAATTGCAGCGGCAGGAACATGAATGATCCCGTTTTCATCCGTAACGGTTATCGCGCTGTCCGCACGGCTCAATTTACAGTGCTCAAAGTAAAGAAAGGTCATTCTGTCGCCAATCTGCGGCAGAGACTGAACGGAAGGGCGGATCATCCCCGGAATTTCAGCCATTGATGCCTTCCCCGATGCCCACAACTGTCATAAGTCCGTTTCCGTAAGCCTTGCCCCTGCCGAGGCCCTGAGTCAAAGTTTCCCGAAAGCGGGCTGCATCCGTAACCGTCAAAATGCCTTCAAAAGTTACGGAAAGCAGTCTTACTTCCTTGTTCTTTCCGCGTTTTTTGAAAGAATACCTGTTTGAATGAACAACACGGAACTCATCGGGCGCGAGTTCAAATCCGTAACTTTGCGCATGAGAAGCAAGCCACTCCTCCTGCTGTCCGACCGAAATAAGGGCTGTTACCTTTCCGCGAGCCTGCGGATCGTCTTCGCGCTTGATGCTCTTTGTGGGATTGGCTGTCAGGCGAAACCTCCAGCGGCTGCCTTCCGCAATTCGTGCAAGCAGGGGATCGTATGATTTTGTTTCAACGTTAATTCCGCCGTAACCAAGCTGCTCCGCCGCACGGGACAGCTTTGGCCTGTCCTGCGTCAAAACGAGCAGATACATCTCCCCGCCGAGCGTGTCTATGCGCCAAAGACTGCGCGCACGATTTTTTTCATCCGCGGCATCGGAAGCTTCGGACGGTTCTCCGTTCAAAACTTCAATCGCACCGTGAATCTGCTGCGGATTGACAAGTGCTTTCATTGTTTCGCGTTTCTGTGTGTTAAGCTTGATTCTCGAAAGATACATCTGCGTCCTCCAATTCTGCAAACGCGTCATGCTCCGCTGCGTCCGTATCCTTCTCCGCCTTGTTAACGGATTCATACGCCGCAACAGTGCGATAGGTATGTTTACGGCAGCGCGGGTCAAACGAGACCGCAAGGTCACGCCGCGCTTCACGTCCGATCACTCTCGGTTCGTCCGCATCCGAATTCTGCTCATCATCTTCCGAATAATCCGCATATATGTGCGCTGTCATATTGTACTTCTTTTTGGAGGAATCGTCAAGCGTCGGATACGTCCGCAGCACTTTAATCAGCCCGTCCTCCTTAATGTCGTCAAGAACGATCGGCAGCGTCGGAGGGCAGGAACGCCTGCCCAAAAACAGCGGAAACACCGGATGCGACAACGCGAATTCAATGCGCTTCAAAAGTTCCCGTTCTCCCTCCAATCCGACAAGGAAGACAGCATCCGAAAGATAATACCGGGAAGTTACGTAAGGGGGTTTTGCCTGCACCGTCTGATAATCCCGAAGGAGCTTTCCCGCGCGGTCAATGCGGACGCCGATTCGCAGCGCATTCAGCTCGCGGAGCTTTTCCGGCTCGTTCCGCCGAATGCCGAGTGCCGCTGCAAGCAAGCCCACAATGCCGCTTTTTGACGGTTCCCTTCCCGTTTTTCGGATCTCAAATTTTGAATTTTCGGTTCCCCACGCCTGCAGCGGAGCGGAAAGCCGAAGAAGCAAAACAGCCATTACATGCCCTCGCTCTCGCCGAGATATTCCTTAACGCACTCCGCAACCGACTCAAGCAGTCTGTCGAGGCTCATGCATTTGCATTCCGCAAGATTTCCGACGGCTTCACCGACTGCAAATGCACTATCGGGCGCGGAGGCGTACTTGCCGTAAACCTTCTTTGCGTATTTAACAAACTCTTTTTCGGACTCTTCCGAATAACCGCCGTTCTTTGCCGAAACGGGCTTTTCAAACGCACCGCAAAGGTTAACGGGCTGATCGCGCCGAATTGTGACATAGACCATGCTCGGGAGAGTGCGGTTTGCAAAGGTGTTTTGTTTGCCCGTGGGCATTGAGCGAACAAACGCTTCAACAAATTTTGCCGCTGTCTCCGCCGTGACCTGTTTCCCGAGGGCATTCGAAAGCTCAACAAGGTTGACCGTTGCATAGCGATAGAGCGTTGAGGAGTTGAACTCCACCGTTCCGAGGTGCCCCGCGCCGGTACTATCCTCCGGAGCAAGATCGTCAACGGCGGTGAAATAATCGTATTCGTTCTGCACGGTGTGGGTTGAAATGCTGTGCGCAACCTGCGCGGAGGCATCGCAATTCAAAGTTGCTTCGGAAGCAACCATTCGCCCGAAAAGCGCAATATCAACGGAGGGGTTGTTCTTGAGTGCTTTTTTGCAGGCATCCTTATCCGCCGTGCCTTCGGAAACTGCGATCTCGGCAAGTGCTTTTGCCTGTGCCGCACTCATGAAAAAGAGTGCTTCCGCCTTTTTATCCTTTGTTTCACCTTTCTTATCGTCTGTTTCACCTTTCTTATCGTCTTTAAATTTCACGCCGGCGCTTGTAAGCACTTTTTCTGCAAGTTTCGCCGCTTTCGCATCGGGGTTCAGTTTCAGAATCTCCTCTGCAACCATGCTTATAACGTTCTTTGTTCTCGCCCCAAGCATATCCGGTTCAATGAGTTCTTCGCGGAACATTTCGCGCATTGCATGTTTCCACGCCTGTGAGGAAACGCGCGCACGGGTCGTGCCGCCGTAGATCGCCGTTTTGGGGCTGCCGGTGTCGTCGCGGTTGACGCAGCTCGGCGGAACGGTTTGGAGTACGTGTACATCAAGATAGCATCTGTTTTTCATAGTTTTGGTTCCTTTCCACATTAGTTTTCATCATTTTTTATTTGGCGGCAGAAATCCTGTCCCCATTTGAGCCTTACTTTTGTTCTTCCTTCCGCATAGCTGTAATTATACAGGTCAACGGCAAGATCCGCATAGTCGAGTTTTATACCGTTGCCGCTGAGAAGATTTATCACGCCGCGCAGATGGTGGTTGAGCTCGGGCAGATCCGACGCCGTTGCGATCTTGTTGAATCTGGCGCGTATGCGCTTCAGCTTATCCTCGTCCTCGCCTTTGCCCTCGTCCTTCTTCGCAAGCTTTCGCACGGAAGCCCCGAACTGCAGCCCCTCCTCATTCATCCATTCGGACTCGAAATCATGCCCCTGCTGATGCAGCGCAAACATGGTCAATGCGGTGTAAACCGCCCATTCCCCCGGCGAAGCGTTCCCGTCGTCATTCCGATAAAACTCCTCCGGAAGATCGGTCAGGAATGCTCCCCAAATTGCGGGAATCTCCCCGGGGGCGTGTCCGATTCCGTGCCGCAGTTTGGCAAGCTCCGCTCGGAGCTGATTCTCGGGCAAATCCTTAAGCCGCTCGATCTTTTGCTGCATAAACTTCCTAAAATCGGTGATTCTTATTTCTTTTTCAGTCATTGTTCTCCTCCTTCGGATAAATTTTATTCAATTTGACCTTAAAGTAACGATAGGCGTCGGGAGCGGAATAGTGTACGGTTATTTTGTTCCCTTTCTTCTTTTCTTTCTCTATTGTGCGTCCGACAATTGCCGCCGTGCCCGCCGATTCAACAAGCTCTTGACCGATGCGCAATGCGATTCGTTTTGCTGTTTCGTGCCATTCGCAAAGCGCCTGTTCCTCCTGCTCGGAATCTGCTCCCCAATTCGGATCGATCCTTTCCAGCCAGTTTCGGAAGGGTAAGTCGATCTCGTAATAGTACTGTTCACGGGCGCGTTCGACAACGGCGCGTTTCAGAACCGTATCCTCCGACGAGCCTGCCGCAAGCTCTATATCCTTTGCAAGGAATCGCAGTGCAGCGGCCGATTTTTTGCATTTTTCTATCTCCTCCGTAATCTTTGCCCGCCAATGTTCTCCGATTTCGGTGATAAGGTCCGTGTGCAAAGTTAACGAATCAGAGAATATATCTTCATACGCAGCTTCTTGTCCATCATATTTAGCCGAGCAAATTTCAAAACCTATGGTTCTTGTTCTGTCAATAAAGCCGTGACTCCTTAGAAAATCGACCCATTGCACGACTCCCGGCCTGCGCTCTGCTTTTTCTTTTTCAGAATAAAAGCAAGATGAAAACTCGCGCCATATCTGCATAGTGTTGTCGTGTGCTTTCGGGTTATAATGTGTCATTCCGCCTTCTGACATTGAATTCCAAACAGTCATAGGTTCAATAAAGGCATCTTTCTCCGTAAGGTAATCCCCGTTACATATTTTGCACTCGGTAACATATCCATTTTCTCTGTGCAAGGCAATTCGTCTTGATTGAAGCGTGTACAGTTCCGCAAGGTTATTCGGTTGAACAATCTTAACCCGCGGATTGCTGTGCACTTCGTCCTCCCATATGGGTTTTTCGTCCCCCCAAACGCTGTCGGCATCATTGTCGAATATTAAAAAGTTCAGCAAAAGATCTTCAAACACATTTTTCCCATGTGCAGTGATAATCCCAAGCTTTCCGAGCCACCCCACACTACCCTTGTAGTCCGCACCGGAAGATGCCTTAATCTTCTTATCTTTACCCCTACCCCTTTCGTTCGATTTGTCATCAAACGAATTGATATGCAAAAGCCATCTTGCCGCTTCCGGATATGTAAGTCGTTCTTTGTCGTCCCCCGAACGCGCTGCAAACCATCGCCGTTTGTGATTGCTTTCAGATACGGCACCGTTAAGTTTGGACGCTTTGAAAACAGCTGCCGTTTCTTCCGTGTTTACTTTCATCGTCTGATAAAACGGCCTGTCGGGATGAAACAGCCAAAATCTGTCATGCACTGATGCAAGATACTCCTTGATCGGTTTTTCCGGCAGGCGGCCGGCATTCCAAAGCTCTTTCCAACGATCTGCGGCGTCATCCGAATCGTACAACGGCGCAGGTTCGCCCTGCGGCGAGTATCTTGAAAAGACCGTGTGCAAAACGGCGAGCATCAGCCGCAGAATCGAAACGTTCTGCGTGGGCAGTTCGCCCGCAAGCTCAACATACTCATGGGATTTGAGCAATGCATCCGTCAGTGAAAGTTCATCAACGGTGCAGTCGCTTTTGCGAACGAGTATCCATTTTTCGTCAAGCAGATTGAATTCGATATCCTTCATCATTTCACTCCTTTACATAGGTTAATCCTGTTTTTATATCATAATGCAGCTGCACTCCGGCAAGGTCTGCATTCAGGTCTTCATCAAAAAGCAGAACGACCTCCTCTTTGAGCAGTGCCGAATCCTGCCATGCGGAAAAAACATTTTGTGTTTCGGTCTCAAGCTGCTCAATCGTATCATCTATTTTCCAGCGCCTCCCGAAAAAGCCGGGGAGACGGAGTTTTTGCCGCGCGATAAGCAGAGCTTCCTCCCTTGAAGGAGGCCTGTCGGCGGGAATGATCGTTTCGGGCTTGTCCGCAATTATGCGTATCAGACCCTCACCGTCGCGCATCAATGCGATAACGTCAACCGACGGGTCACCGTCGCGAACCGCTTTTTCGCCCGTCTGTTCGTTGTTCGATTTAATGTCATTGTTAAGCCAGTCGTCCAGACATTTGCCTTTTCTGTTTGAAGGCTTCTTAATCCGGTATTTTTTTGCATTGTTCTCTTTTTCATCTGTTCTGAGCTTGTTCTCTTCTTGCGCCTTTTTCATGCCCTCGGTCAGTTCTCCGAGCATTTCGTTATTTGTTTCATCATAGGTCTGCTGAACAAGCAGGGGAATATCGCTCGGAATCGTCAATTTGTTCGGCAGCAATGCCCGCGTCCGCATCAACAGCCACTCACCGTAAATCGCCGCACTTCCCGAATCAAAACTGTCATCCGTTTCATCAAGAACAAAGCAGCATGCCGTTTCCAGTCCCTGCGGACGAACCCTGTTATGTCGGTGCAGCCTGCCTGTGCGCTGCAAAAGCAAATCCATCGGGCAAAGTTCCGTTATCATAAGATCAAAATCAAGGTCAAGCGATTGTTCAAGCACCTGCGTTCCGACAATTATCAGTCCGCGTCTGCTTTCCGGGGTGGAGTGTTTGCCCACACGCTTAAGTATCTGCTCCTCGCGCTTCGCACGATCCGTCATTATGAACTGCGCATGCATGATAATAACTTCGGCTTTCGGGAAAGCGGACTGCAATTCAGCCGCAATTTCCTGTGCTTTTCGCACGGTATTGACGATCACGCCCACACACCCGCCGCGTTCAACCGCATATCCTGCCGTTGCGGCAACCTCATCGCGGATAATCCTTCGAACGGATACTTCCTTATTTTCGCCGTCAAACGCGAGTGCCTTCTGCTTTACGGCATTGTTTTCGGTGTATGTCAGCAGGGGGTAAGCAAGGCTGTGTTTCCACGCTTCATCGGCAGTTGTCTTGTCAACGTGAGCCTCGGTATGCTTTGCGCGATGTTTTTCCGAATCGGTGTAAGCCTCAATAAGCTCTGCGCGGCGTTTTTCCGGAAGCGTTGCCGAAAGTATAATCACGGGAACCTTGTAAATTCCGAGCCATTTTATTGCCATATCAAGGTATTGGCTCATATAGGCATCGTAAGCATGACATTCGTCAACAACAACGACCTTTCCGGAAAGGCCGAAGTGTTTCAGCATCACATGCTTTTGCTTCAGTGCCGCCATCAGCAGCTGATCGACCGTTCCGATAACAAAATCCGAAAGCAGGGTTTGCTTTCTTCCCGAAAACCAGTCGTGCACAATGAGTCCGCTGTCCGACTCGATGTTCAAATTGCTGTGCCCGGTGAACAGCTCCCGATAGTCCTCATTCAGAGCGGCATTGCCGTGCGCAAGCTTTATCGCCAAAAGGGTTTGCTCATCCTCCGCCAACCCGCCTGCCCATTTTTCAAGACGCGGAAAAATTCCGTTTGAAGTTGCCTGCGTCGGCATTCCGAAGAACATACCGCCTGCGCCGGCTCTTGCGGCAAGTATTTCCGAAAGTGCAAGTGCCGCTTCCGTCTTTCCCAATCCCATAGGGGCTTCGATTATGTAGATTCCCGAGGACTCTGCATCCGTTGCGGTTGAAATGATATCCGCCTGCGTCGGGTTCGGCAAAAATCCGAATCGTTCCTTAAATGCTTCGTCATCCAGTCCGAAGCGCGCTTTTGATTCCCACATATTCGGGAACCCGATCGTTGTCCATGCATTTTCGATTCTTTTCGGATAATCGCCGAATTCGCCTTTTTGGTCGGCCGATATAAGCGGAAAATATGTTGTGTTGCTTGCGATCCAGTCCGCCGTTATCAGCATTCCGGAAATAACCACCTGCGCCGGAACCGCCATATCGGGCAGGTCGCTTAATTCGGAAAAGCCGGCACATTCAAGCGAAAAATCGATCCATTCCTTCCAAAGCGATTCAAATAACTGCCTGTATTTCCCCCTTTTTCCGTAAAAGTTTTCAACAGCTGTGCACGCTCCGCTTATTTGGTCGCGAACATCTGCCCATGCAGACGGTCGCCCGTGATGCGCACCCGCAATTGAAGCAACACCCTCCCGGCAGCCGAGTTTCAAAAGAATTGCTTCGCTTGCAAGCGCATGCGGAGTGTCGGACGCATTAACAAGGCTGCCTGACTTCGGCAGTTCAACACAATCGGCAAAAGGAGAAAAGTCAACCGCGTCATATATGCGGGATTGGAACACAATTGTGAGTTTGCCGATGTCATGCACAAGCGCACAAAACTTAAGTGTTGAAAAGAGTTTTTCCCTGCCGCCGCATTCAGCGCAAAGGTAATCCGAAATGCTTTCCGGCAATCTCTTTTGTGCGAGTTTTTCCATAATGCCCGCCGTGTCAAATGAATGCATCCAAAACGGCAGCCAGTCGTTTCCGTTCTCTCTGTCGCTTTTTGCAACCGCCGCTGCAAGCTCTTTGGATAATCTGTTCAAATTTTTTACCTCTCAGTGCGTACAATTTCATTGCAGCATTCTGCAATTGCCCTTTAATCGGTTATATTATACCTTTATCCGTCAAAAAAAGCAACATATGACATTCAGCGTCATTCTTTCTGTTCACCACAAATATTGACTTCGCTTATTGTGTGCTTACATGTTCTTTTTATATTTCCGACAGTA
>UMEW01023612.1_pt1 | contig 17930 bp, 16 predicted proteins | sample 1964851 | NCBI WGS metagenome assembly UMEW01 (sample SAMEA4836030, study PRJEB28245) | human gut metagenome | biome: gut microbiome; material: fecal sample | place: Denmark | collected 2008 | reverse complement strand
GCCCTCCCGGACAGCTTTGTTAGACTACCATACACCGTGCCTTTTGTCAACGGTCAATTCCACATTTTGTCCACTTTGAATGGAAGGCTTCACGTCATCAGCACAGCTTATGTATTATTCCCATCTCCCGCCTCTTTGATACTTATAGGAACGTCTCGTTCTTTGCTGGCCGGGCGTAGATCTCCTCCAGTTCGCTCTTGTGGTATAGATACCCGGGATCATCGAAATACTTAGCACCGCTGGGACAGCCCTTGACACAGGCACCGCACTTGATGCACACACCATTGATCCGGGACACGTCCGCCGGGTCGATACTTCCCATGGGACACCGGGCAGCACATAGACCGCAGCCGCCGCATTTTGTCATATCCGTCTTGGGCTTGACCTTCAGGATATTGATGGGTTCTCCATGACGGTCACGGGGGGTGTAGTAGGGCCGTATGGGATCGCAGCCGCCCACAGTGACAGGCGCAGTATCTCCCGCTACCAGCTTGGCGGCCACATGCTCGGCAAAGGCATCCATCTCCCCCACATCCGCCCCACCGGGCCGACCCGCGCCTAAGGTGCGGGAAAAACTGTGTTCCCCCACGAAGGCCCCTCCGGCCACGCAGGAAAAGCCGTCAGCCGTCAGCAGCCGCGACAGCTCCATCAACGCGTCATCGTAATTGCGGTTGCCGAACAGCACCACAGGCACCGCCAAAGCACCCTTGCCGTGCACCATATCCCGCAGGTACGGCATCAGCAGATTTGGAACGCGCCCAGCGTAGGTGGGACAACCCACTACGGCCACATCACCGGACGGAATGGTCAGCTCCTGTCGGCGTGCGGCAGGCAGCGTGTAGTCATACACTTCGCAGTCTGTACCCAACGCTTCTGCCAGACGGCGGGCGATGCGATCGACTGTTTTCTTCGTGGTGCCGGTCCCGCTGAAGTACACAGCCCATACTTTTTTAACAGTCATGCCATTCTCCTTTCACTGCACGGGCAGCCGCCCAGAGGCGGCTACCTATTGTGCTTACAGTTGAAAATCCTCTTCCCGCAGCTTGTCTGTATCCAGCTTCATCGGCCGGGGCGGCACCCGCTTCAGGGGATCGTACTTAAATGCGCCGCAGTGGTCCTCCGGCGCCACGACACCCCGCTTGACGCAGGCTACCTTGTCCTCGCCGATGCGGCTTCCTTTGGCGCAGTATGCGCACCGGGGGTCCATATCCTTGCGAAACAGCATAGACTCACCTCACAATGTGTACAGCTGTACCGCGCCGTCGCGTACGGTGGCGCTGATCTGCGTAATGGGATGCTCGAATGCATCGATGATACGGGCGGCCATGGGGTCCTCCAGCTCCTTTTGGATCAGGCGCCGCAGGTTTCGGGCGCCGTAGGTCAAAGAGTAGGATTTCTCTACCAAATAGTCCACCAGTGCCTCGTCATAGCGGAGGGTATAGCCCTTATCGCCCAGAGAGGCTTTCAGCTCATCCAGCATGATACGGGCGATCCCGGCAAAGTTCTCTTTTGTCAGGTGGTTGAAGCACACGATCTCATCCACGCGGTTCAGGAACTCCGGCCGCAGGAAGTCCTGCAGTGCCTTCATGATTCGCTCCCTGCCCTGGTCGTCAGCGCTGCCGCCGAAGCCCACTGCACCGGCGGATTTAGTGTCGGACCCTGCATTTGAGGTCATCACGATGACGGTGTTCTCAAAATTCACCTTCCGTCCGTGGGCGTCTGTGATCTGTCCGTCGTCCAAAATCTGCAGCAACACATTCAGCACATCCGGGTGCGCTTTTTCGATCTCATCGAACAGCACAACGGAGTAGGGCTTGCGGCGTATCTTCTCCGTCAACTGCCCCGCCTCGTCGTAACCTACATAGCCCGGAGGACTGCCCACAATACGGGAGACAGAGTGCTTCTCCATAAACTCGGACATATCCAGGCGGATCAGGCTCTCCGGCGCATTGAACAGATCGTCAGCCAGCTGCTTCACCAGTTCCGTCTTGCCCACACCGGTAGGCCCCACGAAGATGAAGCTCACCGGCTTGTGCTTGGGGGAAATACCCACGCGGTTGCGGCGGATCGCGGCGGACACGGCGGCGATCGCCTCGTCCTGACCCACCACATGGGCGCGCAGCCGCTGGTCAAGCTCCGCCAAACGCTTGAACTCTTCTTCCTTGATCTTGCTGGCGGGGATCTTTGTCCACATCTCGATGACCCGGGCAATGTTCTCCATGGTCAGTTCCGGCATCCCCTTGGCCCTGATGGCATTCAGCTCATCCGTCACCCGCAGCTCCTGGCTGCGAAGCTCCGCGATGCGCTCGTACCGCTGGTCCAGTTCCTGCTCCGTGAACTGCTGACCATCCGCCGGCTGGGCGGACATCAGATTCTCGCGCTCAAAGATCAAATTGGAAAGCTCCTGTTCCAGCTCCATCCGGCGGTTGATCTCCGGATCGTGGAGGTTCCGGTCGGAGCAGGCCTCATCGATCAGGTCGATGGCCTTATCCGGCAGATAGCGGTCCGTGATATAGCGCTCGGACAACAGCACCGCCTGGCGCAGCACCCCCTGCGGGATGGACACACCGTGGAACTGCTCATAGTAGTGGGCAATGCCCTGCAGTATCTTCAGCGTATCCTCTACATTGGGTTCGCTGACGGTAACGGGCTGGAAGCGGCGCTCCAGCGCCGTGTCCTTTTCGATGTGCTTACGGTACTCGTTGAACGTGGTGGCACCGATAACCTGTATCTCGCCCCGGCTAAGGGCAGGCTTAAGGATATTGGCGGCGTTCATACTGCCCTCGGCATCGCCGGCACCCACGATGTTGTGGACCTCGTCGATGACCAGGATCACGTTGCCGGCCTTGCGTATCTCCTCGATCAGGCCCTTCATCCGGCTCTCGAACTGACCGCGGAACTGCGTGCCTGCCACCAGCGCCGTCAGATCCAGCAGATAGACCTCCTTCTGCCGCAATTTGAACGGCACCTCGCCCTTGACGATCCGCTGGGCCAGGCCCTCGGCGATGGCGGTCTTGCCCACGCCCGGCTCGCCGATCAGGCAAGGATTGTTCTTCTGGCGGCGGTTCAGGATCTGCACCACGCGCTCGATCTCCTGCTCCCGGCCAATAACGGCGTCCAGCTTGCCCTCCCGGGCACGCTGGCTCAGATTGATGCAGTAGTTATCCAGGAATTTGCGCTTCTTCTCCGTCTTGCGGCCGGTCCCTTGCTGTCCGGCACCGCCGTTCTGGGGCGGCTGCTGCTCGGCCGGCGGATTGCTGCCGTTGTTGAACAGGCGGTTCAGAAACGGGAACGTAGCGGTCTTGCCGCTTTCCTCATCATCTTCCTCGCCCTCGTCCACCGGCGCATCCAGCTCCTCCGCACCGCCGAAGGCCTGCATCATCTCACTGTTGATGTTCTCCAGGTCCTCCGGCGTGATACCCATACGCTTCATCATGTCCTCCACCTGGGGCAGACCCAGCTGGGCGGCGCACTTGAGGCACAGGCCCTCGTTGACCATCTCGTTCTTCTCATTCATCCGGGAGATGAACACAACGGCCACATTCTTCTTACATTTGGAACAAAGAGTCGGTTGCATGGTTTTCCTCCGTTATCTCTTATCAAAAAAGCATATCCATTATAGCCGTTTTCACAGCTTAGCGATCAGATCGATGGGGCTGTTCTGGGCGAAAAATTTGAGCAGCACCGTTTTGTTCACCAGCTCCGGCGTCACCAGCAGCTGCAGCTTCTGCAGCACCCACACCGCCAGGAACAGCAGCAGCGCGCATTTCACCAAGCCCAGCACGCCGCCCAGCAGGGCGTTGACGCCATGTACCACCGGCAGTTTTGTGAACAGATGCAGCGGTGTCAGTACCAGCCGCAGCAAAAGCAGCAGTAGCAAAAACGACACCACATACACCACCGCGTAGGCCGCAGACTTCAGCGCGGTGGACACCACAGCGCTCAGCAGCGTCTCGCCCGCCTGCTGGGCCTTCTCCACAGCGTTGTCCACCAGCTCTGACAGCGTATCGCCCTCAAAGCCGAAGGCCGCCAGCATCTCGCCGGCGTCGTCGGTGTTGCCCTGGGCCGTCAGCCGCTGCTCCAGCTTCTCCGAAAGGATCGGCTCCAGCCATCTGGCCGCCGGCTCCGCCAGCTTCCCGGCGATCCAGCTGGCCAGCAGCAGCGCCGCCACCACCACGATAATGCGTGTCAGTGCCTGTACAAAGCCCTGCCGCCAGCCCAGCACCAAGCCGATCAGCAGCAGCGCCAGTAAAATCAGATCCACAAATATTCCAACATTCCCACTCATTGGTGATCACCTCACATAGGGCACTCGCCCCGTCACACCTTACGGCAGATACAGGCTTGCAGCGGTGCTCCCCGCCAGCACAGCCGAGCCGTCACTCCGCATCAGCACCTCCCGTGCCTGGCTAACTTCCTCCAGGTCGGCCACCGGGAGCAGCTGCTTATCATAGATCGTCAGATGGTCGCTGCACAGCACGGCCACGTATCGTCCCGCGGCGGACAGGCTGCTGACCTCGGCGTCCAGCTCCAGCGATGCCAACTCCTGACCCTCGCTGTTCACCGTCACCACACGGTGTTGCGTGCCGGTACGGTACCGACCCAGCAGCAGAGCGGCATAGCCGTCGCCGCTGATGCTGACCCGCCGCAGATAGTCTCCGCCGTAATCATAGGCGGCAGTCATCACGCCGCTGCCATCGATAAAGCACAGCTGCTCCTCCGTCACGGCGCAAAATCCGGTTCCCGCAGCCATCAGATCATAGACCACGCTGCCCCGCAGGGTGCAGCGCCCGGCCTCCTGATCACTGTTCACCCGGTAGAAGATCACATAGCTGGCAAACGTGCCGTTTTCCTGCCCCATGGTCACCGCCGCCAAGGTACGGCTGTCGGCGGACAGCGCCGCCGTCATCACAAAGCGGTCCGACGACTTGAAGGCGAACACCGCTTCTCCGTTGCCGTCATAGACCCGTACCGCGGCCTTGCAGCCGCTTTCACTGCACACCACAGTCAGCCAGCCCTTGGTATTCAACGATGCACTGAGCACCTCTCCGGCGCAGTCCAGTGTGTACACCAGGCCCTTATCCGACAGGACGTATACCACCGTTCCGCCCACGTCATAGGCTGCGGCACGTCCGCCGCCGACGGACAACGCCGGTGATTGGAACTTCACCGCCTCGTCATACAGTGTCTTGTTCTGCTCATCCAGCACCGTCAGTTGGTGCATGGACACAGACACAAGGCTGCCCTCCAGCGAGGCAAAATGACCCGACTGGTCGCTGCTGTAACGATACAGCTGGGCGCAGCCGGTCTCATCCTTCACAGCCTTGGCGTAAATGACCTTGCGGCGCAGACCATCAAAGCCGCTGCGGTCCAGCAGCACCGCCACTGTCACCGCCGCTACCGCCAATACCGCCACGATCAGCAGTACCAGCAGCGGCTTCCGGCTGCGCTTGGCCACACGCCGGGGATGCTCCTCCTGGACGTCGCCCAGGGTAAACTCTTTCCAGTTGTTGGTGTTGTTATCCATTCAACCGTTCATCCTCATACCATACTCGCGTGAGATACAGCCCTCCCGGCGGCGCCGTGGGCCCCGCCAGCGTTCGGTTGCCCGAATTCAGTATCTCCGGGATGTCCTCCGGCATCAGCTTCCCCTCCGCCGCGTACAGCACCGTGCCGGTAATGGCACGTACCATATTATACAAGAAACCGTCCGCGCATACCTTCAGCTCCAGCAGTTCCCCATTCCGCGTCACACGGCAGTAGTGGATAGTCCGCACGGTGCTCCGCACGTTGGTCCCCACACTCCGCACAGCGGCGAAATCGTGGGTCCCCTCGAACATCCGGGCCGCCCGGTCCATCAAGTCCTCGTCCAGCTTCTTGGGATAGAAATACGCCCGGTGAACGTAAAAGGGGTTTTTGATCCGGGAGTTGTAGATACGGTAGGTATACTCCTTTTGGATGCATGACCCGATGGCGTTAAAGTCATCGGCCACCTCATAGGCCGCCTTTACCACAATATCCTCCGGAATATGGGTATTCACCGCAAAGGGCAGGCGATCCACCGGTATCCGCGACTCTGTACGGAAATTGGCCACATAGTGCTCCGCGTGGACGCCGGCATCCGTGCGGCCGCAGCCGATGACCTTCACCGGATGGCCGCACACCATAAACAAGCCCTTTTCCAGCGTCTGCGCCACGGAGGTCTCCGTCTTCTGCACCTGCCAGCCGTGATAGGCGGTGCCGTTGTACATCAATACCAGCGCGATATTCCGCATAGGCCCCGCCTCCTCTCACTCAAAAGCCAAGCTTTTTCAAAACGATAATGCCTGCCGTCAGCGCCAGAAACGCCGCCAGCACAAGCCAGTCCGCCGCCTTATACCGCAGCACCCGCAGGGCTGTACGCCCCTCACCACCGTGGTAACAGCGGCACTCCATAGCCGTAGCCAGTTCATCGGCACGGCGGAACGCACTGATGAACAGCGGCACCAGAATGGGAACCAGCGCTTTGGCACGCCGGAAGATATTGCCTGTCTCAAAGTCCGCGCCGCGGGCCTTCTGTGCCGACATGATCTTGTCTGTCTCCTCGATCAGCGTGGGAATGAACCGCAGCGCGATGGACATCATCATAGCCAGCTCGTGGATCGGCAGGCGCAGCTTTTTCAGCGGCCCCAGCAGGCTCTCCATGCCGTCCGTCAGGGCGATGGGACTGGTGGTGTACGTCATCAAAAATGTGCCCATGATGAGCATCACGATCCGCAGCACCATCTGCACGGCGGCTACAACACCCTCCCAGGTGATGCTCCGCAGCAGCCAAACATCCGCCACCGGCGTACCGGCGGTGAAAAACATATTCATAACGGCCGTGAAGGCCACCACAAAATAGACGGGCTTCAAGCCCTTTGTCAACGACTTGAACGGCACCCGCGACACCAGCACCGACACCGCCAGCACCGTGATCATGATACCATAGGTCAGTACGCTTTTCGCGTTGAACAGCGCCACAATGTACAGAATGACGCACAGCAGCTTTGTCCTGGGGTCCAGCCGGTGCACCGGCGTGTCCGCCGGGAAAAACTGACCCAGTGTGATATCCTTCAGCACGGAGACGCACCCCCCCTCAGCGTCAGCAGCTTCTGCTCCAGCGCCTCCACGGTGTATACCGCTATATCGATATCCAACCCCCGCGCCTTCAGCACGGCGGCCACCTTCGTCACCTGAGGCACATCCAGCCCCACCTGCTCCAGTTCATGAGCCCGGGCAAACACCTGCTTCGGCGTGCCCTCCATATATACCTTTCCGTCGGACAGCACCACGATGCGGTCCACGTTCCTGGCGATCTCCTCCATGCTGTGGCTCACCAGCACCACCGCCGCGCCCTTGGCGCGGTGATAGGCCTGTATCTGTGCCAGTATGGCATCCCGCCCCTGGGGATCCAGTCCCGCCGTGGGCTCGTCCAGCACCAGCACCTTCGGCTCCATGGCGATCACACCGGCGATGGCCACCCGGCGCTTCTGCCCGCCGGACAGCTCAAAGGGCGACTTGTCCAGCAGCGTCTCGTGCAGTCCCACAAAGGCCGCCGCGTCCCGCACCCGCCGGTCGATCTCCTCCGCGTCCAGTCCCATGTTCTTCGGTCCAAAGGCGATGTCCTTATACACCGTCTCCTCGAACAGCTGGTATTCCGGGTACTGGAACACCAACCCCACCTTGAAGCGCACGTCCCGTATTTTCTTCGGATCCGCCCAGATGTCCTTCCCCTCCAGGAGAATACGACCGGACGTGGGCTGCAAAAGCCCGTTCAGATGCTGTATCAGCGTGGATTTACCGGACCCGGTGTGTCCGATCACGCCCAAGAACTCCCCTGCGCCCACAGTCATGCTCAGCCCCTCCACGGCGCTGCGCTGGAACGGCGTCCCCGCCGAATAGGTGTGGGTCAGGTCCTCTATCTGCAAAATCGGTTCCAATGTTACTTCCCTTCCGCCTCGCCGAAAGCGCGGCAAATGGTATCGGCGCACTCGTCTACCGTCAGGCTTTCCAGCGGCACATCTACTCCGTCCCGCCGCAGCCGATACAGCAATTCCACCGTATCCGGCGCCGCCAGGCCCAGCTCATGCAGGCGCTCCACCTGTGAGAACACCTGCCGCGGCGTACCGTCCATCGCTACCTCGCCGTCGTTCATCACGATCACTCGGTCTGCACGCTCCGCCTCGACCATGTGATGGGTGATAAGCACCACGGTAATACCCTGTTCCCGGTTCAGCCGCCGCACGGTGTCGATGACCTCACGCCGTCCCGCCGGGTCCAGCATAGCCGTGGCCTCGTCCAGCACGATGCACTCCGGCTCCATGGCCAGAATACCCGCAATGGCGATGCGCTGCTTCTGCCCGCCGGAGAGCAGGTGCGGTGCGTGGCTGGCGAATTGCTCCATGCCCACCGCCGCCAGCGCGTCGTCCACCCGCCGGCGTATCTCCGCCGTAGGCACACCCAGGTTCTCCGGTCCAAAAGCTACATCCTCCTCCACCACGTTGGCCACGATCTGGTTGTCCGGGTTCTGGAACACCATCCCCGTCCGCCGCCGTATCTCCAGCAGCAGCTTCTCGTCCCGCGTGTCCATTCCGTCCACATACACGGCACCGCCGCACGGCAGCAGCACCGCGTTCAGGTGCTTGGCAAAGGTGGACTTGCCGGAGCCGTTGTGGCCCAGCACTACCGTAAAGCTGCCCTTTTCGATCTGTACCGATACATCCCGCAGGGCCGGAGGATTTGTCTCCCCCTCCGGCGCAGGGTACGTATAGGTCAGGTCTCTTGTCTCTATCATCACTGCCATACGCAATTACTTCCGTTCTCGTTTACTCGGAAAACCATCTTCCCGTGGCGCCGCAGGGCAGCGCCATGCCGCTTTCCGTGCAGGGCAGGCCCAGCTCGTCCCATGTGACCGTGCCGCCGAATTTCCGCCCTACCAGCAGCTGCAATATGTACCCCAGCACCGACGGCGCCAACCCCGTGGTATAGCTGTTCAATACCACGAACAGCGGCTTGTCCGACAGCACCCGGCTGCACAGCTCCACAAAGGGATACAGATTGTCCTCCAGCTTCCACACCTCGCCGCCGGGCCCGCGCCCGTAGGAGGGCGGATCCATGATAATGGCGTCATAGGTCTTACCCCGGCGTATCTCACGCTCCACGAACTTGGCGCAGTCGTCCACGATCCAGCGGATGGGCGCTTCGCCCAGGCCGGATAGTCGGGCGTTCTCCTTACCCCAGGCCACCATACCCTTGGCCGCGTCCACATGGCACACGGACGCGCCCGCCTTGGCGCAGGCTACCGTAGCCCCACCGGTATAGGCAAACAGGTTCAGCACCCGGATAGGCCTTCCGGCATGCCGTATCTTGTCCATGGCGAAGTCCCAATTTACCGCCTGCTCAGGGAACAATCCCGTATGCTTGAAGTTCATGGGCTTCACCTGAAATGTCAGGTCTTTGTAATGCACCTGCCAGCTTTCCGGCAGCTTGCCTTTATCCCAATGACCGCCGCCGGTAGAAGACCGGGAATAGCGTCCTGTTGCGCCGCGCCACAGCCGCGTGGTCTTGTCCGTCTCCCAGATCGCCTGGGGATCGGGGCGCACCAATACCTGCCGGTCCCAGCGCTCCAGCTTTTCGCCGCCGCCGCAGTCCAGCAGCTCATAATCCTTCCAATCCTTCGCGATCCACATACAGACGGACCCTCCCCATAATAAATCAGTTTATTATACAATAGAAGTCCCCCATCGTCAACGCCGCAACTGTAAACATTTTTCGCCAAACATTTTTTGGCGCGCTGCCCGTTGTGGCCGCGGGCAAAGTGTGGTATACTGCATATACCATACGCAAGGAGGTCTATATGGAAAAGAACACACCCAAACAGCTGGCCCCCGTCAACGGCACACCCTTCGATTACCTCCGCTGGCGCGGCGACCTGACCTTTGCCCGTGACGGCTTCAACGAGGTGGACAACCTGGTGCTGTGCATCCTCTCCTATATCAACTTCCGCCGCATCGACGCGGTCCATACCAAGGACCCCGCCGCGGCGCCCACCCTGGCCCAGGTCGCACCCCTGCTCACCGACGAGGATGACCAGCTGGGCCTCTCCGAGCTCAGCTATCTCCCCCTGCTGCGTCTGGCGGCACAGACCGAACGATTCCGGGACCTGCGCCTGTTCGGCTATACCCACGAATACGACGAACAGAGCGCCAAGCAATTCGACGCGCTCTCCTTCCTGGTGCCCGACGGCACATTGTTCGTCGCCTTCATGGGCACCGACACCTCTCTGGCCGGCTGGAAAGAGGACTTCAACATGAGCTTCCTCTCCGCCGTCCCCGCCCAGACGCGCGCCGTGTCCTACGCTACAGAGATGGCGTCCCTCTGCCCCGCCCTGCCCCTGCGTATCGGCGGCCACAGCAAGGGCGGCAATCTGGCCGCCTGGGCGGCAATCTATCTGCCTGCCGAGCTGCAGAAGGACCGCCTGCTGTCCGCCTATAACAACGATGGCCCCGGCTTCGCCCGGGATATGCTGGACACCCCGGAATACCGCCGGGTGGCCGATAAGCTGCACACCTATATCCCCGAGTCCTCCATCGTAGGCGTCCTGCTGGAGCACGCCGAGGACTACGCCGTTATCGACAGCGCCAACCGTTCCATCATGCAGCACGAGCCCCTGTCCTGGAGCGTGGTGGGCACCCGCTTTGTCCACCTGGGCCAGCGTTCCCAGATGGGCAGGCTCTCCGACGATGTGCTCCGGGAGTGGATCGGCTCCATGACCCCCGCCGAGCGCGAGCAGTTCACCGACGCGCTGTTTGACGTGCTCTCTCTGTCCGGCAAAGCCCGGACGCTGGACGACCTCCGCAGCGGCGGTCTGGCCGGCGGCGCGGCGCTGCTGAAGCAGTACGCCGGCGCGGACGAGGAGAAAAAGAAGATCATCGCCGAGATATTCCGCCGTCTGGCCGTGGACGTGAAGGACGAGCTGAAAAAGGCCGCCGGCGAGGGGTTTGAAGGCGTGAAAAAGGCCGCCGGCGAAGGTTTGGAGGGCGTCAAGACCGTTCTGACCAACCTGACCAAGGGTGAAAAATAAAAGCGCAGCCGCCCGCAGGCACAGCCCTCGCCCCCGCAAATGTCAAAAAAAGAAAGCCCTCACGGGCTTTCTTTTTTGTTGACTTAGTGCCGCTTCTTGCCGACCCACGCCATACCGGTCACGGACAGCACCGCCGTCACGGCGTAGATACCCACGCCCGCGTCAAAGGTCTTGGGCGAACCCTTGGTGCCGTCGGCCTTGGTGCCCGTGGTGGTCGTGGAGTTGTAGTAGTAGCGCGGCGGGGTGGGCTCGGGGGTGTAGGGGGTAATCTCAACGAACTCGGGTGTTGTCTCGGTCATCGTTTTCCATGCAACACTGGTCTTTACGCCAGCACCCAGCTTGTTTTCTGAAACGACAAAGGCTGCACCCTCGGCAACACTGTTCGTACCATTAAAAGCTACCAGCGCCGCACCGGACTTGACTCCATTATTCTCAATCACTACGCTTCCCATTCCGTTTGCATTAGAGAACATGACCGCAACATTTTTCGGTTCATCCGCCTTGTCCCCCTCCTGCGCGGACACATCGAATGTACATCCAGTCACAGTCAGTGTCGCTCCAGTTACATTAGTACCGTTCGGCACATCATCCATGACTTTGACCGGCCGTGTCGTGGTAAAGTCACAACCTGTGATGACTATATCACACTTTCCTACACCTTGGAACCACAGCGGATTTGAATTATTTGGATTTTTGCTATTCGTATAATTGTTAAATGTACATCCGTCAAGCGTCAGCTTTTCCGTTTCCATTGTGCTGCTACGCAGCCAGATTCCATTAAAAGTACACCCCTTGAACGTAAAGCTCTTAGTCTTGAACTGATATGTCTGATTCAGACTTGTTCCCTCAAGTGTAATCCCCGTCTGTTCCCAGGACGGATTCAAGCGCAGGAATCCGTTAATGGTCACGCCATCAAGTACAATACTGGACGCCTCAGGGACAGCGAAAGAAATCATCTTTGCATTTCTTGCCGCATTAACATCTGCTTGGTCATCATCACAATTAATCGTACCTTTCACAACCAATTTGATGCCGGGCTTCTGTGTTTTCACCATATAAGCCTCATGCTCACCTTGCTGCACCTGATTCATCTTCACCGTATACCCTTGTTCTTTCTCGGAATCAAGGTTCTCGGCCCAAACATCTTTCGCGTTATCGGCAATTTTGCCATTACCGACCACAATATCTCCATTCTTCAGATCTACCGTTCCGAGGTCGACATAGACCGTCGTAACACTCTCAGGTATCTCATCCAATGCATTAAAATCTGCCAGTGAATAAGACTTCGTGTCCTCCGCCCACGAGATGGTGGTGACGCTAAGCGCCATGACCAGCGCCAGCGCCATTGCCAATAACTTCTTCATTGTATATTCCCCTTGTTTTAAATATTTCCGCAGGACGCATCGTTTTAAGATCGTTAAAACGCAAATGCAGAGGTACCTCTGCTGTCCTTCCGGATACTGTTATTATAACAAATTTCTGCGGTTTAGCAATAGTTTTTTTCACATTTTCTGTGAAAAGTCGCACCGCCGACAACCGCCCCCCTGTTTTTGGCAGAAAAGGACCCCCGGCACAGCCGGGGGTCCTTTATACGGCATACAGTGCTTAGTCCAGCATACTCTTCAGGTCAACGGCGACCTCGAAGGGAGCGGCCGTGGCTTCCTTGATCTGGTCCACGGTAAACTCGGGATTGATCTCGGTCATCAGCAGGCCCTTGTCAGTGACCTCGAACACGCACATCTCAGTGATGATCTTGTTCACGCAGTGAGAGGCGGTCAGGGGCAGACGGCACTTCTCGAAGATCTTGGGGTTGCCCTTGGCGGTGTGCTCCATGCACACAATGCAGTGCTTGGCGCCCACGCACAGGTCCATGGCGCCGCCCATGCCGGGCATCTTCTTGCCGGGGATGATCCAGTTGGCCAGGTTGCCCTCAGCATCGACCTCCAGCGCACCCAGGAAGCAAGCGTCCACATGGCCGCCGCGGATCAGGCCGAAGTTGCTGGCGGAGTCGATGAAGCCGCCGCCATAGGCCACGGAGGCGGGGCTGCCGCCGGCGTCCACAACGTGGTACGGATCGTAGTTCTCGTCGCCCTCCTTGGGGGCCTTGCCTGCGGAGACGATACCCAGCTCAGCGTGGATGATTACCTCAACGCCCTCGGGCAGGTAGTGGGGGATCAGGGTGGGCAGACCGATGCCCAGATTCACGACGTCGCCATCTTTCAGCTCTTTGGCGCAGCGCTTGGCAATAAAGCCCTTGATCTCAGACTTTTCCATTACTTTCTGTCTCCTTCCACGATGTAGTTCACGCACATACCGTAGGTATGGACGTTCTCCGGCTCAATATCGCCTACGGGGACGATATACTCGCACTCGGCGATCACGGTGTCTGCGGCAGTGGCCATCACCACGTTGAAGTTGCGCATGGTGCCCTTGTACCAGCAGTTGCCGTACTCATCGCACTTATAGGCGCCCAGCAGGGCGAAATCGGCGTGGATGGGCTTCATCAGCAGATAATCCTTGCCGTCCACAGTGTGGCGGCCCAGGCAGAAGGGGGACTCCTCCACCAGCGTGTCGATGCCCACGGGGGTCAGCACGCCGCCCAGACCGGCGCCGCCGGCGCGGATGCACTCAGCCAGGGTGCCCTGGGGCAGCAGATTGACCTCCAGTGTACCCTCGGTGTTCTGCTGGCCGACCTCGGGGGTCATGCCCACATGGGTGGCGATGACGCGCTTGACCTGATGGTTGTGGATCAGCTCCGCGATGCCGAAGAACTCCTCGCCCATGGGGCCAGTCGCGCGGCCCATATCGTTGGCGATCAGGGTCAGGTCCTTCGTGCCCAGGGCCACCAGCTCCTTGACGATAGCGCGGGCCTGGCCGCAAGCCAGGAAGCCGCCGCACATAATCGTGGCGCCGTCAGGGATCATGGCCGCCGCTTCCTTGGCAGTCAATACAGGTTTCTTTGCCATTTCTGTTCCTCCTACTTTTTTATGACAGCAACCACTGGGCCATCTGCCTATGCAGTTGACCCAGTGGTGCCGTATGGTTTTACTTCATGCCGCGCTTGACCATTTCGGTCACGGCGAAGGACGCCACGTCGTCGGCATACTTGCCGGCGCCGAAACCGGCGTCAAAGCCCAGCTCCTTGGCCAGCTCATGGGTGATGCGGGGACCGCCGCAGCATACGACGAACTTGTCGCGCAGGCCCTCGGCCTCCAGCAGCTCGATGAGGTTGGTCAGGTTCTGGATGTGTACATCCTTCTGGGTAACGGTCTGGCTGACCAGCAGCACGTCCGCGTGCAGCTCCAGCGCCTTCTTGATGAATTCCTCGTTGGGGACCTGAGAACCCAGGTTGTACGCCTCGATCATCTCGTAACGCTCCAGGCCGTAGTGGCCGGCGAAGCCCTTGCGGTTCATGATAGCGTCGATACCCACGGTGTGAGCATCGGTGCCGGTGGAGGCACCCACCATCACGACCTTGCGGCCGATGTGCTCTTTGATGTACTCATTGGTATCCTCCATGCTCATCACGTCGGACTCCACAGTAATAACATGGATATCCTCGTAGTTCACGGAGTGTACGCAGCTGCCATAGACCACATAGAAGGTGAACTCCTTGTCCAGCGCGGTGTGATAGGCCACGTTGGGCTCCTCGAGGCCCATCTTCTTGGCGATCTGGCGGGCAGCCTCCTCACCGCGCTCATCATCCTTGATGGGCAGGGTGAAGCTGGTCTGCACCTTACCGTCGTTCATGGTGTCGCCATAGGGCTTCAGGCGGGTCAGATCCAGCGTTGTATCGAAATCGATCTTATGGGTATTATACAGTCCGCTGCTCATGCTCCCACCTTGCCTTTCATGACTTCAATGAACGGGTTGAAGTATTTGTCGTCCTTGATGACCACGCCGGCCAGGCCCTTGCCGCCGTCCTTGGGGCGCTTCACGTCGGCGAAGATGCCCTTCTCGATGGTGGTGAACAGGCCCAGCTTCTCGATCTCGGAGAGCAGGTCGGTGGCCTTGGTCAGCACCTCGTTGGCGCGGTTGCGGATGATGCCGCCCTCTTTGTAGGTCAGCTCATCGCCCAGATCCTTCATGGTGCGGAAGATATACTGCGCGTTCTCGATGGACAGCGCGCGGTCGGACATGAACGGGGTGTGGATGGCCTCGGTCATCATGCCCAGCAGGCACAGCTTCTGGTTGGTCAGGATGGTCACCATGTTGAACAGGGCGTCCTGAATGTGACCGCGGAAGATGTTGCCGGTCATGAACTTCGTGGGAGGCATATACTTCAGGGGCGCGTTGGGGAAGATCTCGCGGGCCATCTGGGCCTGCGCCAGCTCGTACAGGAACGTATCCTCCACGGCGGGATCCATCTCGAACGCGTGGCCCAGACCCATCTGCTCCTCGCGCATACCGGCGGTCTTGGCAAAGGCCTCGTTGATGAACTGGGAGGCCAGCACGGTGTGGGCCGCGGTGATAGCGTCGTCGGTGGTCAGATAGTTATCCTCACCGGTGTTGATGATAACGCCGGCATAGCCGTTGATGACACGGGAGAAGTACTGGTCCACGATGGTGCGCTGCATATTGATGTCGCGGAACAGGATGCCGTACAGCGCATCGTTCAGCATGACGTCCAGACGCTCCAGAGCGCCCATAGCGGCGATCTCGGGCATGCACAGGCCGGAGCAGTAGTTGCACAGCCGGATATAGCGGTGCTGCTCCTCGCCTACCTCGTCCAGCGCCGCGCGCATCAGGCGGAAGTTCTCCTGCGTGGCGTAGGTGCCGCCGAAGCCCTCGGTGGTCGCGCCGTAAGGCACGTAGTCCAGCAGGGACTGACCGGTGGTACGGATGACGGCGATGATGTCGGCACCCTGCTTGGCACCGGCCTTGGCCTGCGTGATATCCTCGTAGATATTGCCGGTAGCCACGATGATGTACAGGTACGGGCCTTCCTTATCACCCCACGCCTTCAGGTAGCTGTTACGCTTGGCGACGTTCTTGTTGATGCGGTCCACGGTAGCGTTCACCACGGGGGTGATAGCGCCGCGAATCTCCGCGTCGGAATGGGCGGGGACCTTGCTCAGGTCCAGCTCGCCGCTGTTCACGGCATCTGCCACGCCCTGGGGATCCTTGCCGGTCTCCACCATAGCGTTGCCGATAGCCCACGCGGCACCCACGGGCAGCAGGGAGTTTGCCATCAGGTGGTCAACGACCACGTTGGGCAGAGGAACGTCCATATCGTTGACGCCATCGATACCCAGCAGACGGCAAACAGCGCGCTCCACCGTGACGGTGGTGTGCTGGTCGATAAAGTGCTGGGTGTCGTCCGCGATCTTGGCGGCGGAGGCACGGGCACGGTTGACCAGCTCAAAATTCAAGCCGAGTTTGCTTTCCATAGTTTTTCCTCTCTCTTACTTCTTGACGTGACGCTCGTTACGCAGCAGCTTGGTGGGCTCCAGATAGCGCTGCTTGGTGCCTTCGGCGACCCATGCCACGCCGGTCTTCTCCACCTTCTTCTTGCCGGTGCAGACGTCGCAGTGGCAATCCTGAACATAGTGCTCGGGCTGGGTGTAAGAGGTGATAACGCCCTCGAAGTTGCGCAGGATGACCTTACGAGGCGTCTCGGAGATCAGGTAGTTGGGCATAACGGGGGTCTTGCCGCCGCCGCCGGGAGCGTCGACCACGAAGGTGGGGATGCAGTAGCCGGAGGTATGACCGCGCAGGGCTTCCATGATCTCGATACCCTTGGACACGGGGGTACGGAAGTGGCTCAGACCCAGGGAAGGATCGCAGGCATAGATATAATAGGGGCGCACACGCATCTTGACCAGACCGTGGACCAGCTCCATCATCACGTGAGAGCAATCGTTCACGCCGGCCAGCAGCACGGACTGGTTACCCAGGGGGATACCGGCGTCAGCCAGCATAGCGCAGGCCTTGGCGGCTTCGGGAGTGAACTCCTTGGGGGTGTTGAAGTGGGTGTTCAGCCACACGGGGTGATACTTCTTCAGCATGGCGCACAGCTCGGGGGTGATACGCTGGGGGCACACAACGGGCGTACGGGAGCCCAGACGCACGATCTCCACATGGGGGATGGCGCGCACGCGCTTGATGATGTACTCCAGGGTGTCGTCCTCGACCATCAGGGAGTCACCGCCGGACAGCAGCACGTCGCGGACCTCGGGGTGGGCGGCCACATAATCGATGCACTTGTCGATCTGCTGCATAGGCACTTCGCAGTCGTTCTGACCGGCAAAACGGCGACGGGTACAGTGACGGCAGTACATGGAACACTGGTCGGTGATCAGCAGCAGCACGCGGTCAGGATAGCGGTGGGTCAGGCCGGGGGTGGGGGAGTCGGTATCCTCGTGCAGGGGATCGGCATCCTCATAGTCGGCATACTCCAGCTCCTCAGCGCGGGGGATAGCCATCTTGCGGATGGGATCAAACGGATCGTTCAGATCGATCAGGGACAGATAGTAGGGGGTGACGGCCATGCGCAGCTTGCCCAGGGTCTTGGCAACGCCGGCTTCCTCGTCGGGGGTCAGGGTCATGTACTTTTTCAGATCTTCGATCGTCTCAGCGCGGTTGGCAACCTGCCAATGCCAGTCGTTCCACAGATTTTCAGGAACGTCAGCGAACAGACCATTGCGAGTTTTCATGTCGTTTCTCCTTCACAAAAATCGTTGTTTTAGGTACGCCAAAGGCTGGGAGTCCCCCGAAGGGGACACCCAGCTTCGGTCAGTTTCGTTTAGCAGTACTTCTCGTCGAACAGCTTGCGCAGCTTGGGATTCTCACGCAGAACATCCAGAGTGATGTTGGCGTGGTTCTT
>UMEW01033120.1_pt1 | contig 17994 bp, 18 predicted proteins | sample 1964851 | NCBI WGS metagenome assembly UMEW01 (sample SAMEA4836030, study PRJEB28245) | human gut metagenome | biome: gut microbiome; material: fecal sample | place: Denmark | collected 2008 | reverse complement strand
TTTTCAGCGATCTCGGAATGCCGTTTGAGGTGCAGATTCGCACTTGGGAAATGCACCGCACCGCAGAATACGGTATTGCCGCACACTGGATGTATAAAGAGGGCAGAACACGGCAGGATGAGCTGGACACAAAGCTTGCGTGGCTGCGTCAACTTGTTGACTATGATTCCGATGCAAACTCAACAAAGGAATACGTTGACAACGTTCGACACGATTTTTTCTCCGACTATGTTTTTGTTCTGACTCCGAACGGCGAGATTATCGACCTGCCTCTGGGCTCAACGCCCGTTGATTTTGCTTACCGTATTCATTCGAACGTCGGCAACCACACACAGCACGCAAAAGTCAACGGTGCGCTTGTGAAGCTTGACTGCAAGCTTAAAACCCACGATGTTGTTGAAATCATTACGAACCCGCAGGCAACGCCGAGCCGCGACTGGCTTAACTTTGTAAAAACATCCCAAGCCAAAGCAAAAATCAAACAATGGTTCAAAAAGGCGAATCGTGAAGAAAATATTGTCCGCGGCAAAGAAATGCTTGCCGATGCCGCAAGACGACAGGGGCAGAAGCTTGCCGACCTTACGAAGGCCGAATTGTGCAAACCTCTGTTGAAACGCTTCTCCATGAACGAAATGGATGATATTTATGCGGCCATAGGCTACGGCGGAATCACAACCGGGCAGGCATTGCATAAACTGATGGAAGCCCGGCGAAAAGTTCAGCGCGAGGAGGAGCTTGCACGCAAGCTTGAAGAGCAGGAACACTCCCCCGCAAAAAGTTTTGACGCAAACGGAAGAGCCGTCATTGTCAAAGGCGAGGCCAACATGGTTGTTCGCTTTGCGCAATGCTGTTCTCCCCTGCCCGGCGATGAAATTTTCGGATATATCACGCGCGGCAGAGGTGTTTCGATTCACAGCAGAAGCTGCCCGAATGCCGCAGCACTGCTTGCCGATGCGGACAGGATAATCGATGTTTCATGGGCGGACGGCGAAAGTGCAAAATTCCCCGTAACAATTCATATCACCGCTTCGGAACGCGTCGGGCTGCTGATGGATATTTCACAGATGCTGATGAACATGAAAATCAACATCAATCTTGTCAACGCAAAGCCTGTTGAGGACGGCACAATGATTGAAGCAACCATGGGGTTTCAGGTCCAAAACGCCGAGCATCTCGACAGCATTATAAAAAATCTTATGAAAATTAACGGTGTAAAATCCGTTTCAAGGGTGAGATCCGTATGAGAGCTGTTGTTCAAAGAGTCCGCCGCGCAAGCGTTTCCGTCGCCGGCGAATGTGTCGGCAAAATCGAAAGAGGGTTGCTTTTGCTTATCGGCATAGAACCTTCCGATGCGCAGAGCGACATTGACTATATCGTTAAAAAATGTACTCAACTCCGCATTTTTGAAGATGCAGACGGCAAGATGAACCTTTCCGCCGTTGAACTCGGGTATGAAATTCTGCTGATTTCACAGTTCACGCTTTTCGGCGATGCCCGTAAAGGCAACCGCCCGAGTTTTATTGCTGCCGCTCGTCCCGAAACGGCGATCCCCGTCTACGAAAAGCTCATCGACGCTTTTCGCGCTCAGCTGCACACCGAAACAGGTATTTTCGGCGCGGATATGCAGGTTGAGCTTGTCAACGACGGTCCGGTCACGATCCTGCTGGACAGCAAAAAAAAGTTTTAATTCCGCTATATTCAGTATATGTTTAAAAAGGAGAAAAGCCGCATGAAAATTCTTTGTGTCCCAACCGGTCCGCTTTCCGTAAATACCTATATCGTTTTTAACGAATCAGCCGAAACATTGTCAAACTCCGAAAGGATTCCCTGTGTTGTTATCGATCCGGCGAACTCACACAAGGTGGTTGAAGTTCTAAATCAAAACAATCTGCACTGCACCCATATTCTGCTGACACACGGTCATTTTGATCACACAATGGGTGTTGCGGAATTGAAATCGCATGAAAACGCGATTGTTGCAATTCACGAAGCGGATGCGGGCACACTTGCAGGCGGAAAAGCAAGCCTTGCCTACCTCGGCGGTGCGCTTGTGAAACCCTGCAAAGTGGACATCATCCTCCACGGCGGCGAATGCTTCACCGCTGCCGGCATTGAATTCAGCGTTCTGCACACCCCGGGGCATACCAAGGGCGGCGTATGCTATGTTATCGAAAAAGAACGTGTGATTTTTTCCGGCGACACGCTTTTCCGTCTCAGCGTGGGAAGAACCGATCTTGACGGCGGTGACAATGATGCACTTTACAACTCCCTGCTCCTGCTGACAGGCAGGCTGAAAGGCGATTACCGCGTATTCCCCGGCCACATGGGTGAAACAACCTTGGATTTCGAACGGAAACACAATCCGTATCTGCGCGGCGGCGGAAACCAAGACTATTGACGGAAAATACAGAAAACGCCGCAGCTGCATTAAAGAGGCAAACAATATGTTTTTATTCACAAACAGACAGAATTTTTTTAACGATATATGCGAAGAAATACGGCTTTTTCTGCCCGGAGAGGAGATTGCTCCCGTTTTGTCCCCCGCTGAAATTCACACAGCGGGCGCGGGCGAAAAGACGCTGAGTGTTGTGCTTTCAAACGACGGAACGGATTTTATTGCCGAAGCCGCCTTTGTTTCGAACGGTCGGGAGCATTCATACTCATGCCGAACGCCCTTTCGCAATGATGATTCAATTATTGAAAAGCGTTTCGCAAAACGCTGCATTAAAATCGCTGTCTTCCGCGCAATGCGAAAGGCATACCCCGATGCGCACCTCCCGTGGGGCTCTCTGACGGGTATACGCCCGACGCGCCTGCTGCGCGAGCTTCAGCACAGCTGCGGTCCTGCCGAAGCCAAAAGCATGATGTTGAACGATTTTGACGTCACGCCGCAAAAGTTTGCGCTTGCGGAGCGGATAGTTTCCGTTCAGAAACCGATTTTTGCTTCCGTGCGGAAAAACGATGTTGATGTTTATATCGGCATTCCGTTCTGCCGTACACGCTGCCTGTATTGCTCTTTTGCTTCACGGCTCCGCACGGCAAAGACGGACATGCAGCCCTATCTTGCCGCACTGAAGACGGATATTGCAAACGGTGCGCAAATGGTTCGCGAACTCGGGCTGAATATTCGTGCGCTGTATCTCGGCGGCGGAACGCCCACCGTGCTGACCGCGGACGAGCTGCGCGATCTTTTGGATTTTGCAGAGGAGGCCTATAATATTGCACCCGGCACGGAGTTCACGGTTGAAGCCGGACGGCCGGATACGATAACAGCTGAAAAGCTTCGCATCATCAAGCAGCGCGGCGCAACGCGCATATCCGTAAATCCGCAAACGATGTGCGATAAAACATTGCATCTTGTCGGTCGCGATCACACATCCGAGGATATCAAGGCGTGTTTCAACCTTGCGCGGGATATCGGTTTTGATTCAATCAACATGGATCTTATCGCCGGTTTGCCGGGCGAAACGGCAGCTGACATGCAGCATTCCGTAAACGCACTCGTTGAGCTTTCTCCGGAGTGTCTGACAGTTCACACGCTTGCAATAAAGCGTTCTTCCCGTCTGCGTGAAAATCTTTCCGAATACGCTCTTCCCGATGTTTCGGAAGTTGAAAAAATGACCGAAATCGGTGCGCTCGGTGCCGAAAAAACGGGTATGCTTCCTTATTATATGTACCGTCAAAAATACATGGCGGGCAACATGGAAAACGTCGGCTATGCAAAACCCGGCAGCATCTGCATCTACAACATCGATATGATGGAGGATTCGCTGAGTATCATTGCTCACGGTGCGGGCGCGATGAACAAGCGCGTTTTTCCGAGCGGCGGAAGAATCGAACGCGTCCCGAACCCCAAGGATATTGAAACATATATTTCAAAGCTGCAAAAAACTCATGCCGACAGGCTTGCACTCTTTTGCAATGAATAAATGCAGCGGGCAGCGTTCCGCATCACCCGAAACCGTCAGATGCGGAACGTATTGAATTATTAATATTTCATTTCAATTTTGTAATAACTTTTGTGATTTTAGATTCTTTTGTCACAGTTGTAAGTATTTTCTCCGAACAGATTGTATATATTCATTTTATACTCAAAAAATGTTGAAATTCATATGGTCTTGCGGTATAAGGTATGTGAGCGAGCGGGATAATACTTGGCTCTGCGCGTTTTCCCGTCCCCCATTCACTCGGTTGTGCGTTTCGGCTCGGTCAGCAACGCGCGCTGAATAGCCTGAATCTACGGACTATATTCACACCCCAAATTCTCTCAATTCAGTGTTAGTTTTGCCCCTTTCCGGCGCCGCCGTTTTCCGCAGTGCTGCGGCAATGCCTTCGGGCTGCTGCGGTTCATATAAAGTTTGTTTTTTATTTTTAAAATATTCAGGAGGTTTTTCAATGAAGAACATCAAAAAGCTGCTCTCTCTGCTGCTTTGCGGAATCATGCTTTTCGGCATGTTCCCCGCGTCCCTCTTTGCAGCGGACGGAGACACGGGCGACGGTTCCGGAACCATATCCGAAACGTTCGTTCCCGAAATCACATGGAAGAGAACGTTCGAATACGAACATCGCCATGACACTGCGGCAAATCAGCATACAGATCTCGGCGGACTTTATGCGGGCGATAAAACAGATTATCTCACAACAACAGCCGACCCCAATAACCCTGCCGATTATTTAAATAAGGTTCATTGGGACTGGGCGGACTTTTCCACGCATTTTAACGGCAGAACCGATGATGTTGACGATTCCGCACACAAAGTTTGGGACTACGGTCACACCGATGTTCAATACGCCGACCCGGTGAAGAATTCGATCACCAACCCCATTGCCAGTTCCTCCCAGATCGGCGGCGTCGGCATCATTCCCTATGCCCCGAGCGCGGAGCAGCAGCAGATTTTTGCTGCAACCTGGAACAACAGGGTTGCCGAGGCTTTTACCGCTACCAAACTTGACGGAATTAACATTACCCCATCGAGTAGCTATATTTCGGTAGCGCAGGGTGCAATGGATATCGGCTATGACAAACAAAGTTACTCCACCGGCGAATTCTCCGGAAAGTCCTATACGGCGCGCCGTTTCTCTGGTTCTTTCGTATGGCCGGAGGGCTACACCCTTTCCGACTCCATTGAACTTATCTCCAAAAACGACTCCTATTATCAGGAGATTTATAACGTAATTGAAAACGATCCCGACCTTAAAGCGGCTTTCGGCGGCAAGAAAGTTATGGGATGTTTATATCCTTAACGAAAGGTATCTCACGGAAGAAGCGTACTTCAATATGGACAGATCCACGCAAAACCGAGTCTGTCAAATCGCATGGTTCTGGAAGAGGATTCATGTCACAACCGGCAATACCGCTGACATATCTGTCGACCATATTGATATGCCCGAGGCAAGGCGTTTGTTCAAAATCAACATGCGCAAAACGAATCAGACCGGGTATCCCTATCATCTCAATGTTTACGAAATTGAGATGTATGCCGGCAACTGATAAACCCTCCGAATTTGCCCGCTGCCCCTGCTTTTTACCGTAGGCAGCGGAACAAAAAGCGAAGCCTGAAGCCCGTTCCTGTTCAAAATGCAGGAGCGGGCTTCGGTGCTATTGACAGCGGCTCACGGATAAGTTATAATAGTAGCATCGATTTTTTACGGAGGGACAGACATTGAGTACCGATGACGACAACGGTAATCATGAGTGTCAGGGCGCGGTAACATACTGCTGCGTTTCAGCCGAGCATTGCTCCGGCGGGCATTTTCTGCCCGGTTTTTTCGTTATATATTCCGCATATGCTCAAATGCGTATCCGAAAGTTTTGCGTTCGGAGCGTTTTTTTGTTGCCCGCGTTCCCATCCCTGCAAATTCAACAAGGAGCAGTTTTGACCCAATGAACCACATTTCAATGATCGTTGCCATGATGATATGCATCATTCTTTCCGCATATTTTTCCGCAACGGAAACAGCTTTTTCGTCTCTTAACCGCACAAGGCTGCGTACAATTGCGGAAAAAGGCAACCGCCGCGCCGCGCTTGCGCTGCATCTTTGCGATAAATATGACAAGCTTTTGTCCACCATTCTTATCGGAAACAATATTGTTAACATTCTTGTGGCGTCACTCGGCACTTTGCTTTTCGTTGAATTGTACGGAAACAAGGGCGCAACAATTTCAACCGTTGTTGTTACAATCGTTGTTTTGATTTTCGGCGAAATCAGCCCCAAGAGCCTTGCAAAAGAGAATCCTGAAAAGTTCAGCATGTTCTCGGCTCCCATAATCAATCTTCTGATGATTGTTTTTACCCCGCTCACTCTGCTTTTCACCGGCCTTAAAAAGCTGCTTGCAAAACTGCTCAAAACCGGCAGCGACAGAAAGATCACGCAGGAAGAGCTGCTGATGTTTGTTGACGAAGTTGAACAGGGCGGAAGCATCAACGAGAACGAGGGCTCCCTGCTCCGCAGCGCAATCGAGTTTAACGACGTGCAGGTTGAAGACATTTTGACCCACCGCGTTGATATTGAAGCGGTTGATGTTGATGAATCAAAAGACGAAATTGCAAAGATTTTTACCGAATCCGGACATTCGCGTCTGCCCGTTTACGAAGAAACGATAGATGACATCATCGGCATAGTTCACCATAAGGATTTTTACACGGACGGCGGCATTACGGAGCATTCCGTCCGCGAAATCATGACAAAGCCTATATTCATCCCGCCGACGCTGAAAATAAGCAACCTCCTAAAGCTGCTGCAAAAGGAAAAAACTTATATGGCCGTTGTTACGGATGAATACGGCGGCACACTCGGCATCGTCACCATGGAAGATATCCTTGAGGAGCTTGTCGGCGAGATTTGGGACGAACACGATGAAATCGTTGAAAACGTGCGAAAACTCGGCGAAAACAATTATGACATCAACTGCGCAATGGATCTCGATGAATTTTTCGATATGTTTGATATCACGGATGAAACCGATTCATCGACCCTTAACGGCTGGGTTATGGAACACCTGGGAAGGATTCCCGATATCGGCGATAAATTCAGCGCGCACGGCCTTGAAATCACGATAAAGGCGGCGGACGGAAGGCGCGTTAATGAAATTAATGTTGTTCACACCCCCGCTCAACCCGAAAAGGACACGAAATAAAACGGGCCGGCGGTCAAATCAACATGAATTAAAATCGGAGGTAAAACCACAATGAAATATAAAAGGGTACTGTTAAAAGTCAGCGGCGAAGCACTTTCGGGCAAAACGCCGATTGATTTTGAAAAGACCACGGAAACCGCACTGCAAATTAAAGCGCTTCATGATGCGGGCTGTCTGCTCGGTGTTGTTGTCGGCGGCGGCAACATTTGGCGCGGACGCTCCGGCGGAACAATGGACCGAAGCCGCGCCGATAACATAGGCATGCTTGCAACCGCCATGAACGCACTTGCTCTTGAGCAGGCACTCATCGACCTTAACGTTCCCGTTCGCGTGCTTTCCGCTGTTTCAATGGATATGTTTATGGACAGTTATTCCGCACGCGAAGCGAACAAGTCCGTTGACGCCGGCACGGTTGTTATCTTTGCCTGCGGTTCGGGAGCGCCTTTCTTTTCCACGGATACGGCATCGGCGCTCCGTGCTGCTCAGATTCACGCTGACGCACTGCTGCTTGCAAAAAATGTTGACGGAATATACACCGCCGACCCGAATGTCTGTGCGGATGCAAAGCGTTATGCCCGCATCAGTTACGATGAAGTCATTACAAAAAACCTCAAGGCAACCGACTTAACGGCAATGAGTTTTTGCCGCGAATACGGCATTCCGATGGTGCTTTTCAAAATGCACTCCGCAGAAGCGCTTGTTGCCGCCGTTAACGGCGAAAATGCCGGCACGATAGTTGATGCGCAGCCGGGATTCGAACTTGTTTAAATTAAACGCTGCTTCGGCGGCAGTCGAACTCATAAGCAGCTTCAATCGGAGTTGCCCTTGCGCAGTCAATTTGCGAATTTTGCCGCAAAAATACAAAAAAACACCCCCGACTGCGGTTGACAACGCCGCGGCCTTAATATAAAATAATACAGTTAATTCATTCTTCAAGAGGAGGATTTACCATGGATATTATCGAAACCGCACAGGATAAAATGAACAAGACCATTGCAGTGCTCAACAGGGATCTCGGCTCCCTTCGTGCAGGCAGGGCAAACCCCAAGCTGCTTGACCGCATCATGGTGGACTATTACGGCACGCCCACTCCCATTAACCAAATGGGAACCGTCAGCTCACCCGAACCGCGCCTTCTTGTTATCTCGCTGTGGGATGCTTCAATGATCTCAGCCGCAGAAAAAGCAATTCAAAAATCCGATCTCGGCATCAACCCGTCGAACGACGGCAAGCTCATTCGCCTTGTTTTCCCCGAACTTACCGAGGAGCGCCGCAAAGAGCTTGTTAAAATCGTCCGCAAAAAAGCCGAGGAATCCAAAGTTGCGATCCGTGCAATCCGCCGCGAAGCAAACGAAACCATCAAAAAAGACTGCAAGGACGGCACTATCACCGAGGATGACCAGAAGAGGCTTGAAGAAAAGGCTCAAAAGGCCACCGACAATGCCATTAAAGAAATTGACCGCATTGCAAGCGAAAAAGAGAAGGAGCTTCTTGCCGTTTGATGAACATACTCGGTTATCCGCTTGATCGGGCCGCTGCAATTCTCGAGCGTGCGGGCTACCGCGTTGAAACGGTCGAGGCACGTTCACGCAAGGGCGTTGAAGGCGACTCCAAACGTGTTGTGCGCTGCCTTCCCCTGCCCGGTCGCAGCATTCCGACAGTTCAGCTTGTGTTTTGTGAATTCAAAACAAACGTCGATTCCCTCCGTGCGGAGGATGCGGCGGACGCTGAATCAACCCATTGAGAATACGCGGCTGCTGCAGGTTCTCGGCTTGCAGCAGTCTTGTTATCGTATTTTTATGATACTGCCCGGGCGTGGTGCCTGTTCCGGCCTCTTTTATGTTTTATGAAGATTTATCCCAAATTCACAAATGAAGAACTTGCCGCACTTTCACTCGGCGGCGAGCTGCCGCACCATGTCGGCATAATAATGGACGGCAACGGCCGTTGGGCAAAGAAACGCCTGCTTCCGCGCAGTGCGGGGCACCGTGCGGGAATGGAATCCCTGCACCAAATCGTCCGCACAACGCATTCCCTCGGAATCGAGGCTCTCACGGTCTATGCATTTTCAACCGAAAACTGGGCTCGCCCCGCAGCCGAAATCGATGCATTGTTCAAGCTCCTCTCCGAATATTTTTATAAAGAAATCGATGAGCTGAACCTGAACGGCGTCCGGATACGCACCCTCGGCGAACTTTCGGCATTTAAACCCGGACTCCGTTCCCTCATGGAGGATGCCGTTGAAAGAACAAAGCATAACACCGGCCTCTGTTTCAATATCGCCGTTAACTACGGCAGCCGTGACGAAATCGTTCATGCTGTCCGCCGCATTGCAGCGGAGGGCATTGCACCCGATGCCGTTACCGAGCAAACAATAGCAGACAGGCTTTATACGTCAGGACTGCCCGAACTTGATCTCATCATCCGCACCGCCGGTGAGGAGCGTTTGTCCAACTTTTTGCTTTGGCAGGCCGCATATGCCGAGTTTGTTTTTTCAAAAACGCTGTGGCCCGATTTCACTCCCGAAGTTTACTTTGGTTGCCTGCGCGAGTTTTTGAATCGAACCCGACGCTTTGGCCGTGTGCTTTGATTTTGCAGGATTTTTGTTCAGGTTCGCGCCGTTTTGCGGCTCCTTTCAGCGCAGCCGCAGAATAATTTTGATTTAAGGATTTTGTTTTATGAAAGATTTGCCTGTTCGCACTTTAATCGCCGTTCTGTTAATCGGTCTGCTCTGCCTCGTTGTTTGGTTCGGGGGCTGGGTTCAGGCGGCTGTTCTCGGACTTTTCACAGTTGCAGCTGTCTATGAAATGTTCACGATCTTTGTCAAAAGAGGAATTCGCCCCGCCGTGCTTCCGCAAATTCTGCTCGGCGGCTCAATGTTCGCCGTAATGTATAAATTCGGCGCAAGATTCATTCTTCCGCTGGCGGCTGCCGCATTTGTTGCAATCATGGTTGAAAGAATCCTTAACGCGCGGCGCACAAATGAAGATCTTATCGCTTCGCTTGCGCTGCTTGTCTACCCCGTGTCTCTGCTTGCCTGCTTCGGGCTTGTCGGGTTCGGCCGAAACGATATTTCGCGCGCAGCATTCCTTTGCATTTTTGCCGGTCCCTGCATGGCTGACAACACCGCATACATGGTCGGTTCACTGTTTGGCAAGCATAAACTCTGTCCCTACATCAGCCCTAATAAAACTGTTGAGGGCGCAGTAAGCGGCGTTGTCGGCGGTGCTCTCGGCGGCGTTATTGTCTATTTTGCTCAAAAACTCTGGGGACTTGACGTTTCTCTCGTTACTCTTATTGCAGTATGCTTCATCGCGGGCATCGTTGGGCAGTTCGGAGATCTGCTTGCATCCACATTCAAACGCTGGGCAGGTGTTAAAGATTACAGCAATCTTTTCCCCGGTCACGGCGGCGTGATGGACAGATTGGACAGCGCAATGGTCGCTGCGCCAATCGTTGCAGTCGCATTTGCATTTTTCATTTAATATGCATCAAGCGAATGCCGAACAGTCGGTCTGCTGATTGCCGCAGCCCGCTGCAAAGGCGGCTTGTCCGCTCCGTTGTTGTTTACGGATTTTTCCATTGGGCTCAGCTGCGGATTCGGCAGCTCGCAGAAAAAATTCTCGTTGTACGGAGGATTAACAAATGAAAAAAATCGCCGTTTTCGGTTCAACCGGTTCAATCGGAACACAAACTCTCTCCGTGGCGGGCTTTCACCCGGATGAATTCGAAGTTTATGCAATAGCTGCAAACAAAAACGCAGAGCAGGTGGTTCGCAGCGCAAATGAGTTTCACCCGAAGTTCATCGGCATGTATGACGAAGCCGCCGCACGCGAAGTTTCCGAACGCTGCCCCGGCATCACTGTTGTTTCGGGCGGCGAAGTAAACTCGCTTGCGGCTCTTTCCGAAGTTGACATTGTTGTGAACGGTGTCAGCGGCTTTGCAGGACTGTTCCCGCTGCTTTCCGCACTCCGTGCAGGAAAAACCGTTGCGCTTGCAAACAAAGAAAGCATCGTTTGCGGACATGTTGTTGTGAACCGCGCTCTCGCCGAATTCGGCGGGAGAATACTTCCGGTTGACAGCGAACAGAGTGCAATTTTTCAATGCCTCGCCGCAGGCCGCGGTGAGGATGTTCGTTCGCTTATTCTGACAGCATCCGGGGGTATGTTCCGCAACGCCTCGGCCGATGAGCTTGCCCTTGTAACGCCGCAAATGGCACTCCGTCACCCCACGTGGAGCATGGGCGGAAAAATCACGATTGATTCATCCACGCTGTTCAACAAGGGACTTGAGCTTATGGAGGCCGGGTGGCTGTTTGATATCGAACCGAATCGAATCGAAATCCTTATTCACCCGCAGTCCGTTGTGCATTCGATGGTCGAATTTTGCGACGGTGCAGTGTTTGCGCAGATGAGCCCTCCCGATATGCGCCTTGCGATTCAGTATGCGCTCACCTATCCGCACCGCATCACTTCTCAGCTTCCGCGCCTTGACCTTGCAGCTCTGCATTCGCTCACGTTCGAAAAACCCGACTGCACACGATTCCCCGCAATTTCTCTTGCATATGACGCTTTCCGCGACGGCAGCAGTCTGCCCATCGCCTACAATTCCGCCAACGAAACGGCCGTTGAGCTTTTCGTTCGCGGCTGCATCGGTTTTACCGACATTGCAAAATGTGTTGAATACTCAATGGAAAGAATTCCCCGTGAAAAAATCGGCTCCGTTGACGACATACTTTATCTTGACAAAGAAGCCCGCAGGTTGGCCTGTGAATGCTTCGGAAAGGAAACATTATGACAATTGTTTACATACTTCTTGCGATACTCATTCTTGAGCTGCTGATTTTCCTGCATGAGCTCGGTCATTTTACGGCGGGCAAACTGCTCGGTTTCCGCATACTCGGCTTTTCGCTCGGATTCGGTCCGGCTCTTTTCAAATTCAAAAAGGGCGAAACCGAATACTCTCTTCGTGCATTTCCCGTGGGTGGTTTGTGTCAGTTTGACGGTGAAGATGAAGAAGCCTTGGAGAACGACCCGCGCCGATTCAACGCTCAGCCCGTTTGGAAGCGTTTTATTGTTATTCTTGCCGGTCCGTTCATGAATATACTCACCGCCTTTCTTATCGCGTTCGTGTTCTATCTCTGCAAACCGATGCCGGTTTATGCTGTTGACCCTGTTACGCATTACGAGGTTCCGATCGTTGCTTCAGTTAAAGAAAACAGTCCCGCAGAAAAGGCCGGATTGAAAAACGGTGACGTCATCATTGCAATCAACGGTCAATATCCGACCGAAACGGCTGACACGGACATTTACTCCTCTGTTTCCGCACTTATCGGTGCCGCAGGCAATGATTTTGTTATGACTGTTGAGCGCAGCGGAGCGCAGCTGGATCTTGCCGTCAGCGACGCCTTCAACTCAACTGAAAACAGAACCGTTATCGGCATAACGATAAGCGGGCTTGTTGAGGACTACCGGCATTTGAACGTTTTTCAGGCGGCAGCAGGTTCCGGGGAATACCTCGTTCTAATCGTGAAAGCAACAGCCCAGGGCATTGCGGGCATGTTCAAACACGGCATACACAGCGGAGATATTTCCGGCGTTGTCGGAACGGTCGGAATCATGGTTGATGTTGCGCGGGAATCAATGATTAATCTTGTCAATATCGCTGTGATCCTTTCGCTCAGTCTCGGGTTGTTCAACCTTATTCCGTTCCCCGCACTCGACGGCGGAAGGCTGCTGTTCCTCTTGATAGAAGCAATTATTCGCCGTCCGCTGAACCGCAAGGTCGAAGCAATCGTAAACGGTGTTGGACTCGCCCTGCTGCTCACACTTATGATAGTTGTTACAATCAGCGACGTTGTGGGACTTTTCAGATAGTGCGGATCGCAATGCATTGTTCGTAAAGATTCAAAGAGGTCTGATATGAAACTTCTTATTCTTGTCGGCAGCGGTGCTGTCGGAAAGATGACCGTCGGGCAATCAATCATGAGAAAAACGGCGCTGCGCCTGTTCCACAACCATATGATGATTGAACCCGTCATTGAGATTTTCGGCGAGTATAACCACTCCGTTGTTGCAAAACTTCGAAGAACGATTTTTGAAGAGTTTTTGAAAACCGAACGGGAAGGGTTGATTTTTACCTATATGTGGGCTTTTGATTGCCCTGAGGACGGCGATTACATTCGTTCCGTTGCGGAGCTTTTTCGCTCACAAGGCGCAGAAATCTATTGTGCAGAGCTTGTTGCACCTCAATCCGTCAGGCTTGAACGAAACCGAACGGAAAACCGCTTGCGGCATAAGGCCTCCAAACGCGATTTGAATTTTTCTGAGGAAAGGCTGCGGCATGAGGACAGCAAGTACCGCTTGGTGAGCAATCCCGGAGAGATCCCGTTTGAGAACTATATTCGAATCGACACATCCGAACTCAGCGCGGATGAAACCGCGGAAAGGATAATCAGCGCATTTTCAATTCCGCAAACCTGTCAAACCGGCAAGGAATGATTCCCCGCTCGACGCATTAAATTATATATGGCAAAACAAACATCGGCAGCCCCTAAGGCAGGGAACTGCCGATGTTTTCAGTTGCTTATGTATATACAAATCACACCGAGGCTTCGGCAGCAGTCGCTGCGGAACGCGCCGCCCCGATTTCGGTAAACAGTTTTTTGAATGCCGTAACCCTGCTTTCTTTTTTAAAAATCACTGCATTCATCCCGTCCGCAACTGCGGTCACGGCATTTTTTGCGGTCAAAATCGGTATTTCCGGAAGTTCGCGGCTGAAACACTCCGCAAGGCCGAATTGCAATGCGCCGCCTCCGATCAGCGTTATTCCCGTATCAAGAAGGTCGGCGGCGGCCTCCGGCTGCAAAGCCTTCACGGCATCCTTAACAAAGCGAATGAGCGCCGTTTGCCCTTTTTGTGCAGCCGCCCGCAGCTCCGCGCCGTTTGCGCGTACCGTTTGCGGCAAACCGTCGTCGGCCGAACGCCCCTCAATATCAAAGCTCAGTTTATTCAGGTTCTGTTTAATTATTTCCGCCATGCGCTCACCTATCAGCAGCCTGTGTTCATCGCGGAACCAATTTTGAATCGCCCTGTCCACAGCCGCGCTGCCCTCATTCGAAAACCCCTGCCAAAGCATTCCGCCGTTTGCGAATGCAGCGCAAGTCATTGTTTCCGCTCCGATGTTCACAATCATATGTGCCCTGTCCGAAAACAAATCCGCATCAGCCCCTATTGCGCCCATCAAAAGCGGATCATGCACCTGAAGCGCACGAAATCCCGCAAGACGTGCCGCCTGTTTGAGAGCATTTTGCTTCACCGTGGGCAGCATATGCGGTATCGCTGCATGCAGCTCAATCGATGCCGTTGTACGCTTGCCGGTTTTTTCGCATGCAAGCCGACCGAGCAGCAGCGCAAGCATACGCGTGTTTGCCGCCGCACCATCGCGAACAGGCCGAATTACACCGCTGCGATGCAGCAGTGCTGCATTGCCCGCTGCGGCGACCGTGAGTTTTGCTCCCGCTTCAAGAGCGATTGCCGTTTCCTCCGCCGCAACTTGCCCCCGAGCAACACATTTAATGCATTTTGAACCTATATCCGCTGCAAAAACGGTTTTGAACATCTTTGAACGACCTCCGAAACAATTCCTTCTCGGCACGGGGAATGCATTCAGTCTTTGCACTCCCTGTCCCTATAAGAAATTATTCCCTTTTTTGCAAAGAATAACCCGTTCCGATTCAAAAATTTTCGGTTTTTTTGGCTTTTTACGGCAAAGCAAAGTGTTCCGCACCGCCGAGTTGCCGCACACGGCAGAAACCTTTCTCACTTACTCTATTCGATACGTTCGTAAAAACCGTGTGGTAATATCCCTATTTTTTTAAGCATTTTGTACAGCACAGGAATCGGCATACCGATAACCGTGAAATAATTGCCCCGAATTTCGCGGACAAACATGCCGAACGGCCCCTGTATGCCGTAAGAACCCGCCTTGTCCAGCGGGTCGCCCGAATTCACATAATCCGTTATCTCGTCGGGAGACAGAGTTTCAAACGTGACCTCCGTAATGCTGCATTCAGTTTGAATTTCCGCTTTTTCCTGAATGCTGCATTCAGTTTGAATTTCCGCTTTTTCCCGAATGCTGCACTGAGCGGCGGCGTTTTCATCAGGGATATCCGCAATCACGGACACTCCGGTGAAAACTCTGTGGGTTTTTCCGGACAGCATTGAAAGAATGCGCACTGCATCCTCCGCATCTTTGGGCTTGCCGATAATCACGGGCTTTGTCTCCCCATCCTTTTGAAAAGCAACGACCGTATCGGAGCCGATAACCGCAAACTCCCGCCGCCCCGCCGCAAAAAGACGGTCAAACACGTCTTTCGCCTTGCGAAACGAAAGAGCACGAACAAAACTCTCCGGGTCATTTTCATCAATCGTTTCATCAGCATTGCTGACAATAATCTCATAGTCATATCCGCACATTGTCAGCAGCTCGCGCCTGCGCTGTGAGCCGCTTGCAAGAACAAGTTTCATAGTCATTTTCCTTACGTTGTATAAATTTCGGAATACTGTATACGCGGTTCGCACGTATTTGTCGCATTTTACATTTTATTGTCAAATCAGACTTTTTCAATACGTCTCGTTCTGCGTTTGCCTTCGGGCAGGGCTATAATACCAGTATTGCCGATGTATTTCAAGGGCTGATTCCCCGTTTTAAAAAAAATTCAAAATTTTTTTCATTGAAGTGGTGAAAGGTGTTGATTTGTGGGGCGATTGATGATATAATCAGCACATATCCCACAATACGGGTAATGCATTACATAGTAAACGCCGAATCCGGCTTATTCTGCAATAAAGACCATGAATTCCGCGCTTTTTTGCAGAAATGCGGATTTTCGGTGTACTCAATCGAAATTAAGGCGGTGTCGACATGCTGTTGGGGCAATCCAGAAACAATTTGGACTCCAAGGGGCGAATTTTCGTCCCCGTTAAGTGGCGTCCCGACACCTCCGATCACGTTGTTGTTCTTATCGGATTGAATCCTGCCGATGTCAAAAAGGAAGAAAGATTCCTTCAGATTCTTCGGTACGAAAAGTTTGTTGAATTTGCAAAGGATCTAACCTCCTCGCGTCCCTCCGATTTATCCCTCATGCGTGCCAAGCGAAAGATCTTTTCAAGCGCGGAAGAGTGTACCCTTGACAAGCAGGGACGCATACTGATTCCGCAATGGCTTGCAAAGTATGCAAACCTTAAGGATGAGGTTCTGCTTTGCGGCGTTGAAGATCGCATTCTCGTTTGGAATCCCGATGATTTCGAGGCAGCGGAAGCCGACTACACGCTTAATGAGCTTTGCTCCGATGTTCAGAATTATTCCGATAAAACTCCCGGTAATTCTTCTGCGGCATCGCTCATATCATCCGCATTCGGAGGTTAATAAAAGATGCTCAATGATATAAACACAAGCTCTTATCACACCCCAATAATGCTTCCGCAGGTTCTGTCCCTGCTGCGTCCGGAACGCGGCGGAACATATGTTGACGGAACGCTCGGCGGCGGCGGTCACAGCCTCGGAATTTTGCGTTCACTCCCTGCCGGCGGCAGATTGTTCGGCATTGACCGCGACGGCGAAGCTATCGCCGAAGCCTCCGCAAGGCTTTCGGTTTTTCCGAATTTCACGGCTGTTCGCGGCAATTTTTTTCAACTTACCGAACTGCTCAATGCCCGCGGAGTCAACGGTGCGGACGGAATCCTGCTTGATCTCGGCGTCAGCTCGCATCAGCTCGACGATGCGGAGCGCGGATTTTCATACGGAAGCGAGGCGCGGCTCGATATGCGAATGGACAAATCCGCTCCGCTCAGCGCACATGATGTTGTAAACAGCTATGATACGGCTGCGTTGACACGAATCATACGCGACTACGGCGAGGAACGCTTTGCCTCACGCATTTCAAATGCGATCGGTGCGGCGCGTGCGGACAAGCCCATTGAAACAACAACCGAACTTGCCGAAATTATCAAAAATGCAATACCGGCGGCGGCAAGGCGCGACGGGCCGCATCCGGCAAGGCGAACTTTTCAGGCAATTCGAATTGAGGTCAACGGTGAGCTTGCGGGACTTGAACAAGCGGTGCGCGATGCAATCCGATTTCTGAATCCGGGAGGAGTAATTGCTGTCATAACTTTTCACTCTCTTGAAGACCGAATCGTCAAGAACGTTTTCAAGAACCTTGCAAACCCCTGCACCTGCCCGCCTAATGCGCCCGTTTGCGTATGCGGACTTAAGCCCGAGGTTGCAATACTTACCAAAAAGCCGCTTGTTGCGGATGATACCGAATTGGATTTGAACTCAAGATCGCGCAGCGCAAAACTCCGCGCAGCGCAGAAACTCATAAACACGACGGGGGACGAATAAAATGGCAAAGGATTCAAGATTTAACGGCAGAACTGTTGAAGAAATGCGTGTCTATGCGCCAAACAACGGCTCATTGGCATACAAAACCGATTATCTTTACGACACAAGGCTTGCAGCGGCTCAACCCAAGCGCAGGCAGGAAACTGCCGCGCCCGCAGAAACCCAGCCAAAGATTCGCCCGCAGAAAACGCGCATTCCGCTTTCCGTCACGCTGCGTGAACGCAAAGTCGGAATTAAGCTGACTGCTTTCCTTTTTGTTGCGTTGATCGCAATGTCCGCGCTTTTGGTAGTTCTCCGTTTTGAGCGCATTGCCGGAGTTCAGCGCGACATCAACGAAATCAATGCCGGCATAGCCGCCGCCCAGCGCGGGTTCGGAGAACTTGACATGGATCTCAGCTCCTCCATCGACCTTGAAGCGGCACGACTCGCTGCCGAAACCGCAGGCCTGC
>UMEW01058345.1_pt1 | contig 19022 bp, 15 predicted proteins | sample 1964851 | NCBI WGS metagenome assembly UMEW01 (sample SAMEA4836030, study PRJEB28245) | human gut metagenome | biome: gut microbiome; material: fecal sample | place: Denmark | collected 2008 | reverse complement strand
GGCGGCTGCCGCAGGTGCGCTGCTTGGCTGCATTTCGGGTGCGCTTAAGGCATATTGCAACGTTAACGAGGTCATTTCCTGCATAATGCTGAATTGGATAAGCCTTTATGCGGTGAATTCGGTGCTTAAGGATTTTTGCCCTGTCGGATACAAGGACACCTTCACGCTTGTGAGCCGCAACAGTTCCGCTCTGCTTCCGAGTCTCGGACTGAATAAGGTCTTCGGCAGCGAAAGTGCGACGATCGCAATACCGATGGCGGTAATAATTGCAGTCATCATTTGGGTCGTTCTTGAAAAAACAAAATTCGGTTATGAGATAAAGGCAACGGGACTGAACCGCAATGCGGCAAAGTACTGCGGAATGCGTGAAAAACGCAATATCATCCTGACGATGTTCATTGCGGGTGCGCTTGCGGGCATTGCGGCGGCAATGATGTTTCTTTCGGGTTTCATGGAGTGGGACATCAACCAAAGCTCCGTTCCCGCAATGGGCTTCAACGGCATTGCGGCGGCGTTCCTCGGCGGACTGAATCCGATAGGTGCGATTTTTTCTTCCTATTTTATTCAGCATATCACGGACGGAGGCAGTTCTCTCGATACGCGCCTCTATCCGACACAGATTTCCGACCTGATTTCATCGCTGATAATCTATCTCTGCGGCTTTGTGCTGTTCTTTAAACTTCGCATGAATGCGCGCATTGACGGAAAAAACAAAAAACAAACGGCCAAGGCCGAACCGGCAGCGTTGGGAACAGAAACAAAGGAGGAACAAAACTGATGATGCTTTTGATTCAATACACACTTGTTTTTTCGTCCGTTTTGCTGCTTGTCGCACTCGGCGGCTGCTTTTCGGAACGCTCGGGCATTATCAACATCGGGCTTGAGGGCATAATGGTGATCGGCGCGTTGGGCGGCGTGATGGTGCTTCACAACCTTTCACCGCAATTGCCCGGGATTGTGATACTGCTGCTGACGGTTGCGGCTTCAATTGCGGCGGGCATGATATACTCGCTGCTTCTTGCCGTGGCAAGCATTAATTTCAAGGCGGATCAAACTCTTGTCGGCACTGCAATGAACATGCTCGGTCTTGCGCTTGCAACCGTTATTGCAAAGGCATACAACATTGCGACAACGTCCGGTGCGGACAACTCGGCGCGAATCGCTTTTGTTGAAAACAAAAAAGCTCTTGCACTTGTTGAAGGAACGGAATTCAACTGGTTTATGATACTTGCATTTGCTGCGCTTGCCGTCGGCTGGGTCGTGCTTTACAAAACACGCTTCGGACTCAGATTGATGGCATGCGGCGAACATCCGCAGGCGGCAGATTCCGTCGGCATAAACGTTAAAAAAATGCGTTACAGCGGCGTTCTGATTTCCGGAGCTGTGGGAGGATTGGGCGGCATTGCCTATGTTACGGCGGGCGTCAGCATGTGCAATTTTGAAGTCGGCGTTGCAGGTTTCGGCTTCCTCGCACTTGCGGTCATGATTTTCGGTCAGTGGAAACCTTTGCGCATTGCAATTGCGGCACTGCTGTTCGGGTTCTTCCGCGCACTTGCAAACGTATACAGCGGGTTCGATTTCCTGACTGCGCTCAATATTCCGAAGCCTGTTTACAACATGCTTCCGTACATAATTTCCCTCATCGTGCTTGCGTTCACTTCTAAAAAGTCGCTTGCACCGAAAGCGGAAGGCATTCCGTACGACAAAGGCTCAAGGTAAATATCGCGGCGGAATATGTTCGTGCATTCCGCCGAAAGCTTAAACTCTTAAACTGAAAAAACCGCTCGCAATGAGCGGTTTTTTTATTGGAAGCATTGATTGAATTTTTATTTTTCGGGATACATATCGATCGTGCGGAAGGTGTATCCGCGGGCGATGAGATCCTCGATCATTTCCGGAAGAACATCCACGGTGTCGCCGCAGGTGTCATGGCAAAGGAACACGACATGCGGGCTGTTTTCCTTTTCGTGCCAATCCATGCTCTTGCGGTAGGATTCAAGAAGGTACTGCTTTGTGGGCAGGTGATTGACATTGCCCTGCGGCCAACGGTCGTTGTTGCCGGCATTCCAATCGAACCATGCGTAACCTTTTTCTGCAAGACGGGCTTTGATTTCCGCCTTTATGTCCTTGGGACAGAGCCCTGTCGTGCTTCCGCCCGGGAAGCGAACGCGGATGTTCGTTTGCGGTGAACCGACTGCTTTTTCATATGCCGCTGCCCATTTGTCGATTTCCTTCATGAACGCATCGGCAGAGGCGTAACAGGTCGGAAAATCATGCGTGTAGGAATGGCATGCAACAAAATGCCCGCGGCTGACGGTTTCGCGCACGATTTCGGGACGACGGTCAACAAAATATCCGACGGTGAAGAATGTTGCCTTGACGTTGTATCTGTCCAAAATATCCAGAACACGGTAGGTGTTCTCGCATGGACCGTCGTCGAAGGTCAGATAAATATATTTTGCGCCGCCGGTGTTGGGCTGCGAAGAAGGCTGCGCCGTTACAGCATCTGTGGGAGAAGGTGCTGCCGTTGAACTCGGTTCCGAAGTTAAGACCGGGGCTGCGGTCGGAGCGGAAGAGCCGCCGATGTCTACGATGCTCCCGCTGCCGCTTCCGGACGGGCCGCACGCAGTGAGGAAAACTGTTGCCGCAAACAGCAGAGTGCCGATAATTTTCTTTAAATATTTCATAATCATAAATGCCGAAGCAAAAATTCCTTTATCATTATTAGCAGAGAACGGGCGGCATGATTCAGGCAATAAAAGGCCGGACAAAATGCTGCACGATTTCCGTCATTGGCATAATATCATGCTTCTCAGTCGGATTCAATATCTATTTGTTAACATTTTGTGACAAATTTCACCGAATTTGAACAGTGCGGATTAGTGTACATGCAGAATTGTTGAAAAGTTGAATTCACTGCGGAAAAAAAACGTGCGCCGATTTCGGCCGCGCAATGCATGTGCCCGAAAGGTCGGTATTGCGCAGCAAAAAAACTGCCGCAAAAGCAGGTGCTCGCTGCGGCAGTCTTTAAAAGAGGGGTGATAAGTCATTGCTTTTTGCTTTTAAAAACGGAATCGATTCGGTTGCGCAGGTTCCGTTAATCGATTTTGAGCGGAATTCCGTTCACGGCAAAATGCACTTCGTTGATGCTGCCGTAGGGCAGAGCAGTCAATAACACGGACTGGGTCGCAAGATTGAGCAGCCCTGCATCATTTGCAACTGTTTCAAAATCGGATGAAAGATTCACGGTCAAAATGCCGTTTTCGATAACCGCTCCGAGAACGAGCGTGTTTTCCGGAAAACAGCTGCGAAGCCCGCGCAGCTCCGTTCCCGCTGCAAGCTGCTGTATACAGGAGTATAAGTCCGTGCTGCCCTCCGCGTAACGTGTTATGGGAATCATCAGGCTTCCGGATTCATTCGGGAAATACAGTGTCAGCGGTTTAGCCGAACCGGAGGTCGCAATTTCGGCGTTTTCAACGTTTAGGGCATATTTGCCGTGCTTTTGCGGCGGAAGACTGCCGTTTGCGGTGATGTCATTGCAGCCGTTCAGAAAGATTGAAACGGTTTCAACCGAATCGAACTCCGTGAGCGTGTTTACAACGGCGGCAAAAAGCTGCTGTTCACTGTCGTAATCGGGCATGACGGGCAGATTCACAAGGTTCACGCGCGCTTCACCGTTCTGAATGCTTATCTGAATCTCCGTCCCCTGCGGTATCACGGCTTTAAGGCCGTTTTTGGAAAGTGCGGCGCGGTTTTCGTCCGAAGCAGTCATTTTTGCAAGGCAGGCTTTTGCAATGCCCGCTTGCTGCGGCACGGATGCAACAACCGGAAGGAGATAGCCTTCATCGGTCAGATAATAAAGAGTTTTATTGACTTTTTTGCCATCAGGTGCGGCGTCGGCGGTTGCGGGTGCGGAACAGACGGGAGTCGGCACGGCAGTCGGCACGGGGCTGCATGAGGCCGGCGGCGGAGTCGTGACGCAGTCCGGTGCATCGGAACAGCCGCAGAACAAGGCTGCAATCGTCAGCAGAACGAGTATAAGCGCAGAAAATCGTGCGGTATGACAGCATGTTGATTTCATTGTTGTTTCAATTCCTCCGAGAAAATTTTGCGGGCGGCGTTTCGTCTGTGCGGAAGCAATTCCGCTCGGCTGATTAATTATATTTGCTTTTTGAAACAAAAATACTTGAACGAATGCAAATTTGCTCTGCTCGAAATTATTCGATAGTCGAATTATCGATAGTATAACGATCGAAATAATGAAATTATTGGACAAAAAACGAATAAAAAACTTGACATGCGTCAAAAAAATGATATAATGAGCCTGAGCGAAAGCTGTATTCCGCCTCCGCACCTGTGCAGCGGAATGCTGCCGTCGCAGCTGCAACTGAATAGAACAGGCTTTCTTCCTGCGTTCCGCAAAGGGGGAATCGGGTGCAAATCCCGGCGAGTCGGTCACTGTGAAGTTCGGATTGTTTTTGTTTTTTATTAAACAGAGTATATCGATATTTTGATATCGATAATGCATGAAATATAGAGATAAAAACATTCGAAATAAGTCAGATTACCCAAAGAAGGCCTGAGCTTCTGCCGTCACCGGAGGCTGAATGGATTATGCACAGTCGCGTTTTGTTTTGGGAACAACCGGGTGTGAGCTGAACGGTTTGATTTTTGCAAAAATTCGGGATGAACGAGTTCTGCAAAAGGATTTTGATTCAGCATTCACAAAAAAGGGTGTTACCTTTGCACTGCGTCTCGATTCCGTCTTCCCGATTACGACCGGCTGAAGCGGAATCATTTTGTTTATACGGCTGTTTTCGGAAACTTTTCAGCTCATTTCAACCGCCGAACAAATTCGGCATACAACATTCAAAATCCGACAGAATCGGAAACAGGAGGTTTTTCAGTGATCGAACTTATTCAGCACGGCATGTACCTTGTGAACGGCGTTCCCTGTGAGAGCGTTCCGGTGCCTCCGGCAGAGGCACGCCGCGAGACCATGGCATACAAAATCTTGCAGGCACACAACACTTCGGGCGACCCCGAGAAGCTCAAAATCACATTTGACGCGCTTGTGTCGCATGATATCACATATGTCGGCATTATCCAGCAGGCGCGTGCTTCCGGAATGAAGCAATTCCCGATGCCCTATGCGCTTACCAATTGCCACAACAGCCTGTGCGCCGTCGGCGGCACGATAAACGAGGATGACCACGTGTTCGGACTTTCCGCTGCAAAAAAATACGGCGGAATCTACGTTCCCGCAAACCAGTCCGTAATTCACTCTTACGCACGCGAGCAGATGGCGGCCTGCGGAAACATGATTCTCGGTTCCGATTCGCACACACGCTACGGTGCATTGGGAACCATGGCCGTCGGCGAGGGCGGACCGGAGCTTGCAAAGCAGCTTCTTAAAAACACTTGGGACGCGCCCATGCCCGAGGTTGTGCTTGTGTACCTGACGGGAAAACCTCGCCGCGGCATCGGACCGCATGATGTTGCGCTCTCTCTTGTTAAAGCAACGTTTGAAAGCGGCTTCGTAAACAACCGTGTGCTTGAATTCGTCGGCCCCGGCATTGCCAACCTTCCCATCGATTTCAGAAACGGCATCGATGTTATGACAACGGAAACAACATGCCTTTCCTCAATTTGGGAAACGGATGAAGAAACACAAAAATTCTATACAGCTCATAAACGTCCCGAGGCTTACAAAAAGCTGCATCCGGGTGCGATCGCTTATTACGATAGAATGATTACGATTGACCTCGGCAAGCAGGAGGCGATGATCGCCCTGCCGTTCCATCCTTCCAACGCATACACAATTCATGAATTCCTGCAGAATGCGGAAGAGCTCCTTAAAAAAGTCGAGCAGGATGCGCAAAAACGCTTCCCGAAGGCGAATGTGAAACTTGTTGACAAGATTCACGACGGCGGCGTTTGGGCCGATCAGGGCGTTATTGCCGGCTGTTCCGGCGGTCTGTTTGACAATATCGCCGAAGCTGCGGATATAATGCGCGGCGGAAGCACGGGGAACGGTGAATTTGCGTTGGATGTTTACCCGACAAGCATTCCCGTTTCGCTTGCGCTCACAAAACACGGCGCGACGGGCGACTTGCTTTCCGCCGGTGCAATAATCAAGCCCAGCTTCTGCGGCCCGTGTTTCGGTGCGGGTGATGTTCCCGCCAACAACGGCCTTTCACTGCGCCACACAACGCGCAACTTCCCCAACAGGGAAGGTTCAAAACCCGGAGAGGGTCAGTTTGCGGGCGTTTGCCTGATGGATGCACGTTCCATTGCCGCAACCGCGCTGAACGGAGGAAAGATTACCGCGGCGACGGATATTGAATACGAATGCACCGCACCGGAATATGAATTCGATTCTTCGGCATACGACAGAAGAATTTATTACGGCTTCGGCAAAGCGGATCCGTCGGTTGAGCTTGTGATGGGTCCCAACATTACGGACTGGCCCAAAATGTATGCACTGACCGAGAACCTGCTTGTAAAGCTTGCTGCCGTTATCCATGATCCGGTAACAACAACGGATGAGCTGATTCCCTCCGGTGAAACGTCCTCCTATCGCAGCAACCCTCTGCGCCTTGCGGAATTTACCCTGTCAAGACGTGAACCGGCATATGTCGGCAGAGCGAAAGAGATTGCAAAACTTGAAGGCGAACGCCGCAGCGGTGCAGTGCCGGCGGAAATTGTCGAAACGCTGAACCGTGTCGGCAACGGTGCGGAGCTTGCGAACAATACTCAGTTCGGCTCATGCGTGTTTGCAAACAAACCCGGTGACGGTTCCGCACGCGAACAGGCGGCTTCTTGTCAAAAGGTTTTGGGAGGTTTCGCAAATATCTGCTATGAATACGCAACGAAACGCTACCGCAGCAACTGCATCAACTGGGGCATTTTGCCGTTTACCATTGATGACGGAACGGAATTCAACTATGAACCCGGCGACTGCGTTTTCGTGCCCGGTATCCGCGCGGCGGTTGAAAACGGCACAGAAAACATTCCCGCAAAAGTCATAAGGCAGAACGGTGATGTGTGCGATATCATGCTTCACCTCAGGGGGCTTACTCCGGATGAAAAGGAGATTATCCTTGACGGATGCCTGATGAACTATTATGCGGCAAGAGCGGAATAAGCAAAGAGCGGGATAAGAACCGAAAGCAACCGGCGGGCGTTTCCGTGAACGATTCCGGAAACGCACCGCTTCCGAACAATATTAATACAAATTTGAACATGGAAGGAAATACCGATGGAAAAGATTAAGATGACAACCCCGATAGTCGAAATGGACGGGGACGAAATGACGCGTGTGCTTTGGGGCATGATAAAAGACGAGCTGATTCTGCCTTTTATTGACCTTAAAACGGAGTATTACGATCTTGGCCTGCTGCACCGCAACGAAACTCAGGACAAGGTGACCGTTGACGCTGCGAACGCAACCCGCAAATACGGCGTTGCAGTCAAATGCGCAACAATAACCCCGAACGCACAGCGCATGAAGGAGTATCCGCAGCTTACCGAAATGTGGAAAAGCCCGAACGGAACAATTCGTTCAATTCTTGACGGAACGGTTTTCCGCGCACCGATACTCATCGATTCCATTCATCCCGTTGTTAAAAACTGGAAAAAGCCCATTACCATTGCCCGTCATGCCTACGGTGATGTTTATAAAAGCGTTGACATGTACACGACCGAACCCGGCACCTGCACAATGACTTTTGTCGGCGAAAGCGGAGACACCAAAACGCTCACCGTGCAAAAGGTTGACGGTCCGGCGGTGTGGCAGGGTGCGCACAACAAGGAAAAGAGCATCCGCTCGTTTGCAAAGGCTTGCTTTAAATATGCAATTGACACAAAACAGGATTTGTGGTTCTCAACAAAGGACACGATCGCAAAGATTTACGACGGCGAGTTCAAACGCGTGTTTGAAGAAGAATTCGAGAACAATTATCGTGCCGAATTTGAAAAACTCGGACTGACATATTTCTACACGCTGATTGATGATGCCGTTGCCCGCGTTATCCGCAGCGAAGGCGGATTCATCTGGGCGTGCAAAAACTATGACGGCGATGTTATGAGCGACATGGTATCGACCGCATTCGGTTCGCTTGCAATGATGACTTCCGTTCTTGTTTCTCCGGACGGCACAACCGAATACGAAGCAGCGCACGGAACAGTCACAAAGCACTATTACCGTCACCTTAAGGGCGAAGAAACTTCAACAAACCCGATGGCAACCATTTATGCATGGACGGGTGCGCTCAGAAAACGCGGACAGCTTGACGGCATTACGGAGCTGCAAACTTTCGCGGACAAGCTTGAAGCAGCCTGCGTTGAAACGCTCAACAGCGGAATCATGACAAAGGACCTTGTCGGGCTTGTGGATGACCCCGCTTCCGTGAAGGCCGTCACGAGCGCGAAGTTTATTGCTGCCATCCGAGAAAACCTTGAAAGGACTCTTGCCTGAGCAGCCTGAGAAAGTTTTTACGAATAAAATTCGGATATTAATCGGGGCAGGCCGAAAATATCAGCCCGCCCCGCGATGAAAAAAGATTTGAAAACTGTCGAAAATGAATTCGCAGGGAGGCAATCACAAACAATGGAACTTAAAACTAACAGCACCGCCGGAACGATGGAATCCAGTGACATAATGATAATGCTTGAGCCGCGCACAGAGGGCGGAATCGAGCTTGAGCTCACGAGCAGCGTTATGCAGCAGTTCGGCAAACAGATACGCAAAGTTATTCTTGACACGCTTCAGGAATACGATGTTCAAAATGCAAAAGTGGAGGCAGTGGATAAAGGTGCGTTGGATTGCACCGTTCGCGCCCGCACCGTTGCCGCAATTTACCGTGCGGCTCAGCGCAGCGATTACCGCTGGGAAGTTTAAACGGATTTATCCTTGGGAGGAAGGATGCTTTTGCGGAACAGAGTATCGAAACATTTAATATTTTGATGCGGAATAAAGCCGCCGCAAAAGCGGATATAAGAAAATGTACATTAAAGATCGTTTAAGAAGAAGCATGATGTTCATTCCGGGCAACAACCCCGGCATGATACGTGATGCGAATATTTACGGTGCGGACAGCATCATGTTTGACCTTGAGGATTCCGTTGCCCACACCGAAAAGGATGCGGCAAGACTGCTTGTTTACAATGCACTGAAAACATTGGACTTCGGAAGCAAGGAAACGGTTGTCCGCATCAATGACCTTTCAAGCGGACTCGGGGTTGCGGACCTTGAGGCCGTCGTCCGCGCCGGCGTGCAGGTCGTTCGCCTGCCGAAGACGGACAGTGCACAGGATGTTATCGACTGCGAACGCGAGATTGAGCGCATTGAAAAGGAAGCGGGCATTCCCGTCGGCACAACAGGCATGATGGCGGCTATTGAGTCTGCAAACGGCGTGCTGAATGCGGCGGCAATTGCAAAAGCGAGCGATCGCCTTATCGGAATTGCTCTCGGTGCGGAGGATTATGTCACCGACCTTAAAACCACTCGTTCGGACGGCATTGAGCTGCTTTTTGCCCGCAGCATGATACTCAATGCGGCAAGGGCAGCGGGCATTGCCGCGCTGGACACGGTTTATTCCGACGTGAACAACGAAGAAGGCTTCGTTGCGGAAGCAACGATAATCAAAAAACTGGGATTTGACGGCAAATCCATTATCAACCCGCGCCAGATTGAGCCGCTGCACAAGGTCTTTATGCCGAGCGAAAAGGATCTTAACAAGGCGCGCGCAATAATGGATGCGATTGCGGAGGCGAACGCACGCGGCAGCGGCGTTGCAAGCCTTAAGGGTAAGATGATAGACAAACCCGTTGTCATTCGCGCTCAGCGGCTGCTTGACCTGTATGAGGCGGGACGCAGAATCGATGAAGTGGAGGATTGACAGAAATGAACTTTGATATCAACAAAATTCCGCATATAAACGAAATTGCGAACAACGGAAGTTTCAACGGCGCACGCAGCAAAAATACCGAAACTTTTCAGCAGCGCTGCGGTGATTGCAACAAGATAGTTCCTTCCCTTGAGGAGGCAATAAAAAAATCCGGACTTCGCGACGGGATGACGATAAGTTTTCATCACCATTTCCGCAACGGTGACCATATCATTAACAATGTTCTTGATAAACTTGCGGAGATGGGGTTCAAAAACCTGACGCTTGCGGCGTCGTCGCTTTCGGCTGTTCATGCGCCGCTGATTGAACACATCCGCTCCGGACTTATCACACACATTGAAACTTCCGGTCTGCGCGGAGAACTTGCGGAGCAGATTTCACGCGGGTTGATGGATTTTCCGGTTGTTTTCCGTTCCCATGGCGGAAGGGCATCCGCAATCCGTTCGGGTGAGCTGCACATTGATGTTGCTTTTTTGGGTGCGCCCTCGTGCGATCCCTACGGCAACGCAAACGGGTACAGCAGGGATGATGACGACGGCATTTCATGCGGGTCGTTGGGTTATGCAAGAACGGATGCGGAGTTTGCGGATAAGGTTATTATCATAACAAACAACATCGTTTCCTATCCCAATGCACCGTGGGCAATTCCGGAACACGATGTTGATTACGTTGTTCGTGTTGACGATATCGGCGATCCCAAGGGCATCATGAGCGGCGCAACGCGGTACACAAAGGATCCCAAGGAGCTGCTGATCGCAAAAACGGCTGCAAATGTTGTTGAAGCGGCGGGTTATCTTTACGACGGCTTTTCAATGCAGATGGGTTCCGGCGGTGCATCGCTTGCAACGGCGCGATTCATCCGCCAAAAAATGCTGGACAAGGGCATTCACTGTCGTTTCGCTCTCGGCGGAATCACGGGGCAGATCACGGCAATGCATGAAGAAGGGCTGATAGATCGCATTCTTGATGTTCAGTCGTTTGACCTTGACGCGGCAAAATCGCTGAAGAACAACCATTTTCATCATCAGATAAGCGCAACGTATTATGCAAGCCATCTGGTTGCAACGGCAGCGGAACAGCTGGATTTTGTTATTCTTTCCGCGCTTGAAATTGACACTGATTTCAACGTGAATGTTCTCACAGGTTCCGACGGCGTGATTCGCGGGGCGATCGGAGGGCATCCCGACACGGCGGAGAGCGCGAGCCTTGCTGTTATTGTTGCGCCCCTTGTGCGCGGCAGAATTCCGACGGTTGTTGAACATGTCGGCACGGTCGTCACTCCGGGCAGCGTTATTGATGTCCTCGTTACGGACAGGGGCATTGCAGTGAACCCGAATCGCCCGGATTTGAAGGAGAAACTGGAAAAATTCGGCCTTCATGTGTTCGATATTCATGCCCTGCAAAAAAAGGCGGAGGAGCTTGTCGGTGTTCCGGAACCGATTCGCTGCAAGGAACGAATCGTCGGCGTTGCAATGTATCGCGACAACACGGTCATTGACGTAATTCGTCAGATAGACGAATAAAAACGGGGAATATGCGGCGGCTTAACTGCCGAATAACCGTATTGACCTGATAATCAAAAACAACCGGCGGTATCCAAACTGCGGAGCCGCCGGTTGTTTGTTTTTTGTAATTGAATCCCGAACAATTTTAAACCCGTGGTGTTTTATGCGTCCTGAGCCAATCGGAACATCATGTCAACGGCGGGCTCGATTATTTCATCGTTAAAATCATATTCGCGGGTATGGAGCTTTGCATGACGGGTGCCGCATCCGATATAGAACAATGCGCCGCTTGTGAGCTTTGTGTAGCAGCCGAAATCCTCGGAACTTCTGAACGGCTCATCCCAGCGTGCTTCCGGCAGTCCGCATTCAAGCCGCGCTTTGCGGACGGCGGCAACGGCATCGGGCGTGTTGCGCGTTTCCGGAAAGGAGTCGCGATATTGAACTTCAACATTTGTTATGCCATCCTGCCGTGCATATGCGCGGGCCCGCGCGCATATCTCGGCATCCAGCGCATCCAGCTCGGATTCAAATTCGGCGCGTATTGTCAGCATGAGCTGCCCGAAGCCCGCATTCGTGCCGAAAGCTTCCTCTCCTATGCGCACGCAAACGACCGTTGCCATAACAATGCCGCGATGATCCTCCCTTGCGGTCAGTTCGGGAATATCAATTATCAGCTTTGATATTGCACGGGCGGGATTATGCCCGTTTTCGGGTTGAGAAGCGTGTGAGCTTTTTCCGAAAAAACTAAGCACAAGCCCGCGCGAGGCAAATGCCGCCGTGCCGTCGTGCACCGCGACCGAGCCTGCGGGAAATCCCGGCATATTGTGCCAGCCGAAAATAATGTCCGGTTTTTCATCCGTTATCATCTTTTGGCAGACGGGAGCACCGCAGCCTGTCTCCTCCGCATGTTGGAAAAGAAAGAGAATATCGCTGCGGCAGCCATGGCGGTCAATTTCCGCCGCAAGTGCGCAAAGCGCGGCGCTGTGGCCGTCGTGTCCGCATTTATGCGCAATGCCGCGGTTTTCGGAAGCATAGGGGAGCGCGGGGTCATCCTCGATCGGAAGCGCGTCAAAATCCGCACGGAATGCAATTCGGCGTGTCGGGGCGGACTCCGTTCGGACATTCAAAGGAGCCTTGTACACGGCATAGAACCATGCACCCATATCATGCAGCTCAAGCGAAGTGTGCGTGCGGAGAAAATCAATGAGCGTTGCTTTTGTTTGTTTTTCCTGCCCGGAAAGCTCCGCGCAGCGGTGAAGCTTATGCCGAAGTAAGACGGCAGTTTTAAGAATATCTTTATCCATTGCGGAAACACCTCAATGTTGAATAATATCTGTCGAAAACAGAAAATCCGTTTCGGAAACGGGACATAAACCCCATGCCTGTTTCGGCAGAAATAATTATACTCCCGAAAGAACGGGAAGTAAACAGCGGATTTGTTTCACCCGTGCGTATTTCCGCACATGCGGGTATTGTGGTTTTTGCGGAAAAGTGGTATTATTATAATGGAAAGGCAGTACTGTGCGGAAAGAGGGCTTATATAAACGGTTTCCTCGGGAACAACAGATATTTCGGGTGACGGTTAATGATTATTTTGGGCATTGATCCCGGGTATGCGATACTCGGTTACGGTACGGTTGAAGCCGAACGCGGCAAGATTCGCGTTATTGATTACGGGGTTGTTGAAACAACTCCGAAAATGACCTTTCCCGAGAGGTTGGAGCGGCTCTATGCGGGCACAAAACTCCTGCTTGAACGTTATCGCCCCGATCATGTTGCGTTTGAGGAGCTTTTTTTCTATCGCAACACAACAACGGCATTGCAGGTTGCGGCGGCAAGGGGCGTTGCAATAACGGCCGCCCAGCAGGCGGGACTCCCGCTCTATGAATATACCCCGATGCAGATTAAGCAAAGCGTCACCGGGGACGGTCATGCGGACAAGCTGCAAATGCAGACAATGGTCAAGCTCCTTTTAAAACTGCAAAAGATACCGAAGCCCGATGATGCCGCCGATGCGCTCGGCGCGGCACTCTGCCATGTGAACGCGCTCGGACCGATGGTTGAACAATTCCGCATCAAATAACTGACGTTTTTTGCAGGGAGCAAAATATGTACGCACATATAAAGGGCAATGTAGAAGAAATTTATGCAGACAGAGTCGTTATCGAGGCGGCGGGTGTCGGGTATGAGCTTGTTTGCAGCAAAATGACGCTGAAAAGACTGTGCGAGGGCAAAACCGCAAAGCTGTTTGTGCATTTTCATCTTTCGCAGGACAGCGTCGCGCTGTACGGTTTTTTTGATGCAGAGGAACGGGCAATGTTCCGAAAGCTCATAAGCGTTTCGCGAATCGGTCCGAAGGTTGCACTTGCGGTGCTGTCGGTGCTGACTCCGTCGGATGTTGCGCTTGCGGTGCTGACCGATAACACGGCTGCTTTTGACGGAGTTGCAGGCATGGGCAAAAAAACGGCGGCGCGTGTGATTCTTGAACTGAAAGAAAAGGTCGATGCGGCGGAAACGGCGGCTGCTTCCGCAGGGGGTGCCGCAAACACGGCGCAGGATAACGGAATGCGTGCCGAAGCGGTTGCAGCATTGGTTGCGCTCGGTTATGACGGTGCAAGTGCGGGCAGGGCAGTGGCATCCGTCCCGGATTGCGATCGCGTTGAGGATATGATAATGCAGGCATTGCGTGCAACGACTAAATAAATTTTTCACGCCGAAGCGGAAGATTCACCGAAAAAGCGGGTCCGCTGCGGAACACAAAAAGATTTGACGGATGCTTTTGCGGAAGTCGGATTTAACGGAGTGACGGGATTTAAATGGATGACGACAGGCTCATAACTTCATCAATGCTTGCGGAGGATGAAAACTGCGAATTCAGTCTGCGCCCGCGTTTTCTTGCGGAATACATCGGGCAGGGCAATGTTAAGGAACATATCGGAGTTTATATCCATGCCGCAAAACTGCGCGGAGAGGCGTTGGATCACACCCTGCTTTACGGCCCGCCGGGTCTTGGAAAAACGACGCTTGCGGCAATAATCGCAAACGAGATGGGCGGCAATCTGCGCATCACGAGCGGCCCCGCAATAACTCATGCGGGGGATCTTGCGGCATTGCTTTCAAACCTTGCCGAAGGCGATGTGCTTTTTATTGACGAGATTCACCGATTGAATGCAAACGTTGAGGAGATTCTCTATCCCGCAATGGAGGATTTTGCATACGACATAATTATCGGCAAGGGACCCTCCGCCAGGTCGCTGCGGCTTGAACTGCCGAAATTCACCCTTGTGGGTGCAACAACGCGAATGGGGCTTTTGACCGCGCCGCTTCGCGACAGATTCGGAATAAAGGAACAGCTTGAGCTTTACACGCCTGAGGATTTGAAAGAAATCGTTGTTCGCAGCGCGGGCATACTCGATATTGAAATAACGGAGGACGGCGCACTTGAAATTGCATCGCGTTCAAGAGGAACTCCGCGAATCGCAAACAGGCTTTTGCGGCGTGTCCGCGACTTTGCACAGGTTCGCGCAAACGGTATTATTGACCTTGAAACGGCAAAAAACGGACTTGATATGCTTGCGATAGACGAACTCGGGCTTGACGCCGTTGACAGAAACATGCTGACGGCAATGATTGTGAAATTCGGCGGAAGACCTGTCGGATTGGATACAATTGCGGCGGCAACCGGCGAAGATGCTTCCACGATTGAAGATGTTTACGAACCGTATCTGCTGAGGCTCGGTTTCATTGCGCGTACGCCGCGCGGGCGGGTATTGCTTCCGGCGGGGTATTCGCACATGGGCTATGCTCCGCCGCAGGATTCAAACGGGCAGACTTCATTCATTTGAAAGGATTCTAAGGACTTTTCAGTTGAGTTGCGCTGTTTTATCCGTTCGGAAGCGAACGGAGACAGAAATAATAACGGAGGGTTACACAATGATGAGCAAAAAAACAAAGGCGATGGAGCAGCAGCTCACCCAACTTGCGCAGGAAAACGATGCGCTGCGCGCACAGCTTGCGGCGGCGGGTGTTGAAATTGAAAACGTTAAAAGCGAGCTTGCAAAAACCGTCGGCGAACGCGACAGGTTCAGAAACGAATTGAACGGCGCACAGCTCGATTTGAGCAACGCCAAACGCCGCTTGGACGATTTCAGGCTGCGTCAGGAAGCAATTGTGAACGCTCTTACCGAAGCGCATAACACGCGTGAACGCATATTAAAAGAAGCAAATGCAAATGCGGACAGAATCGATGCCGAAGCGAAGCAGCGCAGAACGGATATTCTGAACAAAGCGCAGGCGGCACTTGAAAGCGCAAAAAAAGAAGCGGCTCAGCTGATTGCGGATGCAAAACGGGATGCCGCCGGCATTCGCGATGCCGCACAGAAGGATGCACAGCAGGTTACGGACACCGCCCTTGACGAGGCAACGGAGTTGATCGCAGGCGCAAAAGCCGATGCCGAAACGATGATGGACGAAGCACAGGCTGCGGTTGATGAAAAACAGGCGCAGGTGGACGAGCTGAACTTTTCACTGAGCGAAAAGGCAAGGCTTGCGCTTGAACAGGCACGGAAATATGCGCAGATAATGGAATCGCTTGCCGAATTGAATTTCGAAACGGCGGTTGAAGCACGATATGCGGAAAAATACGCACCCGCCGCGGCAGAACCCGAGAACAGCGGTGAATGCGCGGATGATGCCGATGAAACTTCACTGAGCGAAACAAATCCGGACGCAGCGGATTCGAACGAAATGGATTTGAACGAAGCGAAGCAAGGCACAGAGAGCATAAGGGGCACCGGCGGTGCGGAAGCAATGCCTCCGTGCGGCCGCGAAAAAACATGCTGCTCCTGCGATAATGCGGAAGCGGTGTCGGATTCGGAAGCACCGGAAGCGGATGTTTGCGGACAGGAAAACACGGAACTGCCTAAAGAAACGGAAGATTCAAATCCCGAAACAACGGATGAACCGAAAGAGCAGGCCGTCCGCTCCGTAACGGAAAACGGAGAGCCGGAGAATCACACAGGTGCGGAAGGTGAAGCGGAAGACAAACCCGAAACGGCAGATCCTGCGGATGACTGTGATGAGCAAATCAAAACATCGGAAGAATCCGAAAAATCGATGAAGAATGAGAACGGCAAACACACAAAATCGGTCGAGTCGGAATTTCCGGAAGAATACAGCAGCGCGGCATCGCTGATGCGAAGCATTTATTCTATTGAAGGCAGGGATATCCCCGAGGAGGCGGACGATGAAGGCGAGATGTACGATATCGGCGAAGGGACGCCGCTCACGATTCATCGGGATGAGGAGAACGGCGAGGAAACATTCTCTTTGCCGGTTGATCCGGATTTGCGCGATATCTTAAGAGATATAATGAAGAAATAATGCGTCTTCAGCCGGAAACATGTGTGAAAGATAAAAAGTATGAATATTCTTGTTGTTAATGATGACGGATATACCGCGCCCGGCATTGCCGCGCTGGTTCGGGAACTGCGCAAAGAGCATGATGTGTTCGTTTGCGCACCGAAGGAAAATCAGAGTGCGGTCGGGCACGGGTTGACTTTGAGAAGACTGCTGCATGCGGAAAAGGTTACGGTATTTGACGATGATGCAAAAAACTCCGAACGGGAATTGAAACCCGTAACCGCATTTTGGGTTGACGGCACACCTGCGGATTGTGTGCGCGTTGCACTCGGCAACCTTTCCGCTGAGCCGGATATTGTGATTTCCGGAATCAATCAGGCTCCGAACCTTGGCACGGATGTGCTGTATTCCGGCACCGTTTCCGCTGCGGAGGAGGCGGCAATGCTCGGTTACCGCGCCGTTGCGGTTTCAAGAGATACGCTCGGAACGGACTATTTTGATGATGCGGCGGTTCACTTTTGCAGCAATATTGACCTGTTCCTTGGCTGCCTAACGGAAAGCCACAGGCTTTTGAATGTGAACTATCCCTATATGCCTGCGAATGAATATCGCGGAATACGGGTCGGGTATCTTGCAGAGCAGATATATCCGATTGCCTATATCGAAATAAAGGACGAAAACGGAAGCATCGGCTACAAAACTCCGAGCAGCAAGCTGACAAGCTGCGCCGAGCATGACACGACGGACGAAAAATTCGTTCGTGACGGATTCATCGCCGTGACCCCGTTAAAGTACGATATAACGGATTACGAACGGCTTGAGCAGATTGCGGCATTTGCGGAAAGAACTTATTAAACGGCAATTTTTTGCAGGTTTAAAAGTGAACCCATGGTTTAATATGCGGGATAAAGAGGGCGGATTATGAAAATCGGAGTTATCGGAGCGGGCGCGGCAGGGCTTATTGCGGGCGCATTTGCGGCAAAAGGCGGCGCAAGTGTCGATATTATCGACAGAAACGAAAAAACGGGCAAAAAACTCTTTCTTACGGGAAAGGGCAGGTGCAACATCACCAATTCTGCCGATATCGATGCATTTCTGAAAAACGTGCCGCATAACGGCAGGTTCCTTTACAGCGCGTTTGACGGATTTTTTAACGACGACATAATTGAACTGATAAACTCCTGCGGCGTTCGCACGAAACTTGAACGCGGCGGAAGGTATTTTCCCGAAAGCGATAAGTCAAGCGATGTTATTCGCGCATTGCAGACCAATGCGGTGAGATGCGGAGCGAACATTGTGCTTAATTCACGGGTATCAAGCGTTTCAAAGACGGAGGACGGAGAGTTTCGGCTCTGCTTTGAAAACGGACAGAAAAAATATTACGATAAAGTAATCATTGCGACGGGCGGTGCAAGCTATCCTTCGACGGGTTCAACCGGGGACGGCTACAGCTTTGCAGAGAGTCTCGGTCACACCGTTGCCGCACCGAAGCCGTCGCTCATACCGCTTGTTGCGAACGAGGCATGGGCGGGCGATTTGATGGGGCTTTCGCTCAAAAATGTTGTTCTGCGCGCATATGCACCCGAAAAGAGTAAAAAAACAAAATCCGGCGAGCCATTTCCCGGGAAATATTCCGCAAATGAATCCGGAAATGCCGAGAAAGGCGGATATGCCTGCTCTGCGGCGGAGAATACGGCAAAAATCGAGAAGAAACAAAAAAAGCGCAAGCCCGTTTATGAAGAACTCGGGGAGATGCTGTTCACTCATTTCGGTGTTTCGGGCCCGCTTGTGCTCAGCGCAAGCAGCTATCTTGCGGATTCGCCCAACGGTGCATTGCTTGAAATTGACCTTAAGCCCGGATTGACAGCAGAGCAGCTTGATCTCCGCATTCTGCGGGATTTTGAAAAATATAAGCATAAACAGGTGCAGAATGCAATGTGCGATCTGCTTCCGCAAAGGCTTATCGATGCGGTTTTGCATGTTGCGGGTGTTGATGCCGAAATCACGGTGGATAACCTGACTCGTGAACAGCGGGGGGCAATTGTTCGAACCCTCAAATGCCTGCCGCTGACGGTGCGCGCGGCACGTCCCGTTGAAGAAGCGATAATCACGCGCGGCGGTGTGCTGATTAAGGAGATTAATCCGTCAACAATGGAGTCGCGAATTGTGCCCGGGTTGTATTTTGCGGGGGAAGTCATCGATGTTGATGCCTGTACGGGCGGATTCAATCTTCAGATTGCATGGT
>UMEW01000108.1_pt1 | contig 19193 bp, 25 predicted proteins | sample 1964851 | NCBI WGS metagenome assembly UMEW01 (sample SAMEA4836030, study PRJEB28245) | human gut metagenome | biome: gut microbiome; material: fecal sample | place: Denmark | collected 2008 | reverse complement strand
GTAGTGTCAAAACATTTTACCAATTTTTTCCATTTAAAGTAGTGTCAAAGACAAAAGTCATACTTTTACTTTGTTAACCTTAGAAGTCCCGTTTATCGTACCTTCAAACCGCCACTCACCTTGCCCATTTAGCAGTCCGTTTTATTGTACTATTGCCGTTCACCCATAATTAGCATTATACACTATGTAATAATCATTCCTAATTTTACAAAAAGTACAATCTGTATTATTGACTTTATACAAATTGTAAAGTATAATATAATCATAGGGAGCGAAAGGCACGATTGATGCTCCTAAGCCGTGGTCAGGCGCGTGAAGCGTTACGGATAGGTTTGCGTGACTGCTAGCTCAATTCCTTTCGCCACCCTTAACATGGTAGAACTCTTTAAGAGTAACGGAAAACTGGTCATTGGACGTTAATGGGGTTGTGCCCATTTCTACCACCAAAGCCGACATTGTGTAGCAGAACTCTTAAACCGTTAGGCTCGGTACCTAACGCAGCAGTATTCTTAAACACAATAGTCGGAGAAACAGCCGCGCTAACACGCCTGTTAGCTTGATGGTTACATAGGCTTGTCATTTCTCCTACTCCGCCATCCAAAAGGACAGCACAAGATGTTCGCAATCTAAGTTAATTTGAACGCTAACTCTAAGCATAATGGTCGCGTCCTCGGCTTAATATTAAATATGAAAGGAGTGTATTACAATGTCAATGTGGTGGGACTTAAAGAACACATTATCTTATAATGCGCTCTTTAATTTTGTAGTTGGTTCTCGTGGTTGTGGTAAAACTTATGGCTTTAAGAAATGGGCTGCTGAAGATTTTATCAAAAACGGGAATCAATTTATTTATATTCGCCGCTACAAAACAGAGATGAATAAGAAAGCCAAAGAAAATTTCTGGGCAGCTGTTGCTCATGAATTTCCTGACCATGAGTTAAAGGGAACGCCTGAAGGTGCTTATTATATAGACGGCAAATTAGCTGGTCAAACTCGCTATATCTCAAGCGCAAAATCAGAAGAACTTCCACTCGTTAATAAAATCTGCTTTGATGAATTTATCTCCATGGATGAAAGCCATCACGGTTATCTTAAAGATGAAGTGACATTTTTCTGTGAACTCTATGAAACCATTGCTCGTATGCGCAGAGTGGTTGTATTCTTCTTCGGCAATGCCGTTACATGGGCAAATCCATATTTCACAGAATTCGATATTAAAAAGCCAATTAACAAAAAGCAAATTGCTACAACTAGAGAGGGCTTAGTCTTAATTCAAATTGCTAACAATGAAGAGTACATTGAAGCAAAAGAGAAAACCGACTTTGGCCGTTTGATGAAAGGCAGTAAGTTTGGTAAATATGCAGTTCATAATGAATTTTATCTTGATAGTGTAGTTGGCATTGCTAAGAAAACTCCTGAAGCTAAATATCAGTTTGGTTTTAAGATTCATGATGACTATTTAGGTTTATGGGTAGACTTCTCTTCCGGTAAATGTTATCTTTCTAGGAAATACAGTCCGGGTAGCGGCGTGATTTATGCGTTGACAAATGATGACCATGATTATAACACCATTTTGATTGCACGCACTCCACGTCCTAACTGGCTATTATATATTATTAAACAATATCGGTTGGGGGGTTTGTACTGTGAAGATGAAATAATTAGGCGATACCTGATGGACATTTTGAAGATTGTAGGTGTATAATGTTAGGAGTTGAGTTTATGCCCTTTGTCATTGTTCTTGGTTTTATTGCGTTTGACATTATCACAGGGCTGATTAAAGCAAAGTACGATGGTTCTTATAATTCCTCTATCATGCGTGAGGGTGGTTATCACAAGTGCATGGAGATTCTTGCTGTGGTAGGCTCTTATGGCATCGAATACGCTATGCAATATGTTGAATTTGGCATCCAGATTCCCCTTGTAGGTGCTGTAGTTACTTATATTTGCATTATGGAGCTTATTAGCATTATGGAGAATATGTGTGCTGTAAATTCTGAACTTTCTGCTTTGTTTAAGCCCTATCTGGAAAAACTTAAAGGAGATGAAGATAATGAGGAAATCAAACGGTGATGTTCTTTTCTGCTGGCCATTAGAGAAGCACATTATCACAGCTGGTTGGACTTACAATGACGGTTCTGCACACCATGCTATCGACCTGCGCGCTGCTCCTTGTACACCTGTTTATGCAGCAGAGGATGGTACAGTAAATCAGGTACAGAGCTGGGATGGTAGAACCAAAACTGGGATGCAGTCTTATGGCAACATGGTTAGAATTAGGCATAACAATTATAATGGTTCTAAGCTAGAAACGCGCTATGCGCACCTTAAAGAGTGTCTCGTCAAAAACGGTCAACACGTTTACGAGGGTCAGCTTATTGGGTATTCTGGCGCAACTGGTAATTGCTATGGCGCACACCTTCACTTTGAAGTAATTTACCATGATACGCGTGTACATCCTCTTAATTGGTTGGACAGTGATTTTACTTGTGCAAACTCTAATGTCGTGAAGCATCTTAGTTATTACACTTCGGTTCCCAGAGAATCTACTAAAGGTGACTACATTAAGATTCATGCAACTGGCATTGATATGCAAGCAATTATTGCCCTCTGTGAGAATCTTAAACTTACTTATGAACGGAGTAATAAATAATGAAAACACGCGATGAAATTTCTGCAATGCTTGGTGGCTTTGTCGATGCCAAACCTGATGAACAGGGAACTCTGATTGCTGGTGTGCTTGACGAATTTGATGAATGTCGTAATGAAGCAGAACAGTTTACCATTGGTTGTCCAGATGGTGCATCTAACTGGCATGAAGCTTATGACAATCTTCGCAAAGATTATGTTAAAGCATTTCTGAATGATGACAATAAGCCTAATGACGAATATCAGAAACCTAATGGTAATACAATTACAATTGATGAAGCTGCACAGGCTTTTGTAAAGAAAATGTTTGGTAGAAAGTAAGGTGATATATTTGTCGCGTCCATTTAGTTATAATGATGAACATCTTACTGTTATTGGTAATATGTTGTTTATTCATGAACACTATAACGGCATCTTTTTTAATGGCCTAATACTTATAGATATTCCATCAGAGATTAGAAAACGTTTATATCACTATGAGAGTTATTTGCTTATGACTAACACGAATACTTTGAGTGATAATGCTCTTGTGCCTGTAACTATGCAGCCCGGTTACTTGACTCTTCGCAAGGATTTTCCACATATTCCTAAGCTTGATAAAGGTGAACGGTGGTATTACGGCATGTATTTACTCAAAGACATTTAAGGAGTTGATGATTTTATGGCATATTCCTTCCACAATCAGAATATGAGCACCCTCTCTAACGTTCTGGTTATCCACACCGCACTTGATGAAGGCGAAACTGAAAGCACTACTGCATTTACCATTCCCAGTGAAGTAATGGCTCGTGTTATGAAAACTGATTATGGCAAATTTGTAGTTATCAATTCTATCCCCTGTCTGCGTGTAGTTCTTGCAAATGGCACAATTTCTAGTGCTAGGGTAACTTCTGCTGGCGTTGTAACTCTGACCACTGCCGCTAAAGGCAAACTTATTATTGACGGCACTCTGGATATTGAGTGCAACTACTAAGAAAGGTAGGTAATTAAATTATGGCTTCTGCTGCTGTTGGTATTATTCAGGCTGTATTTGGTAGTGATGCTACTTTTGGTGGCGCTCCTCAGATTGAAAACACTACTGAATCTATTAAATCCGCATGGACGTTTATCAATTCTTACGAACCCCGTTTAAACTATTTCTGTAATGCTCTGGTTGACCGTATTGGCCTGACCGTTATGCGTTACATTTCTTTTGAAGATCCTTGGCAGGTTTTTGATAAGGGTGTTCTGGGCACTGGCGCTACTGTTCAGGAAATTTATGTAATGATGCAGAAAGCAACCCCTTACTTCTCTGCTGACCGCGCTACTAATGATGAAGTTATGAAAGCTGAATTTGGTAGCGACCCTGCAGAAGTTTACACTGCTTACCATGCTGTGAACTCTCGTATTAAGTATAAGGTAACTGTCAACCGTGAAGCTCTGGAAACTGCTTTCATGAGTGAAGCTAACCTGTCTGCCTTTGTACAGAACATTATCGACCAGATTTATAAGCCCGCTGAACTGGATGCTTTTATCATGAAGAAGTACCTGCTGTATCAGCTGGTAAAGAACAATAAGCTTAAGAAAGTAACTGTTGCTGCTGTTACTGATGAAGCATCTGGTAAGACTCTGGTTAAGAAGTTCCGCCAGATTTATGGCAAGATGAAGTTCATTTCTAAGGAATATAACGCTGCTGGTATTCCTATGAATACTCCGGCTGAACGTCTGTACACCATTGTTCCTGTTGATATTTCCGCTTCTATTGATGTTGATGTTCTGGCAAGCGCATTTAACATGGATAAAGCAGACTTTATGGGGCATCGTCTGGAAGTTGATAGCTTCGCTCTTAATGAGTATGAAGTGGAACGTCTGGAACATCTGCTTACTGGTAATGACCCCTCTGGCCCTAGTGCTGTCACTATTGCAACTGGTGGCGATAAGACCTATATTCACGTTACCCCTGACGATAAAGATATGGCCGCTATTCAGGCACTTATGGTTGACCGTGATTTCTTCCAGATTTATACTAAGCTGAACACCATGCGCGAAACTGACCTTGGCTCTACTCTGGATTGGAACTACTTCCACCATATCTGGCGTATCTATTCTGCATCTCCGTTCGCTAACGCTGTGCAGTTTACTACTAAAGCTTAAACTTGACATTTTCTTGAGCCAATAGGCTTATCCTCCTAAAACGTGGGGCGCGCATACGATATCACGCGTTGCTTATATGGCAGTTTACAAACAATGTATCACTGACCAAAGCACAATCAGAGTTTCAGCAGGTTATCCACATTATCCTGACGGTTCAGTTCATGGTGGTATTGACACAGTACACACAAATCATCAATCTTATGCACCAATGGCAGGTACGGTTGAAACAGCCCATACTTGGCAAGGTGGCACGACTGGTAACGATTCTTGGGGCAACTACATTGTAGTTAAAATGAGCGATAATAGCTATTGGCTTGCAGCTCATTTTGTTAGTCAGATTCATAGTGTTGGTGAAACAATTACTCGTGGTCAATATATTGGAGAACAAGGGCAAACAGGTAATGCTAGTGGTATTCATACGCATTGGGAATACTGGATAGGTGGTTATGGCACAGCTTATAGAACTGACCCCTCTGCTATTCTTGGTATTCCTAATGAAGTAGGTACATGGGATGTTGAATGGGATGCTACAAATCCACCAACACCACCTGGCCCCGGCCCCGGCCCTACTCCTATAGTTAAACGTAAACTTCCCATTTGGATGATGTGTAAACCACCCTACAGATTTTGAAAGGAGCGTGTTCTCCTTGTCAGGCTTAATGCCTGCCATATTGGCTATCGCCAATACCGGAGTGTTGCTTAAACAGTCCACTGGACTGTTCATTTCCACCTTATACAAGTCTTTATGAAAGGAGTGGAAAACGCAAATTGCCAAATATGCAACTTTATATCTGTAAGGGTATCCCTACAGATAAAACCTATAATCATGTGCTTAGGTTTCAGTCTGATTCTTCCCGATTTGCTTATTTTACGTCCAAATCTGTTCTTCATCTTACCAATTATACCTATCAGCGTTTAGACCGTTATTTGTCTGTTGGTGTTAATGCTGAAACGATTGAACCATGTAATTATATCGTATTTCAGAACGCTGACTTTTCTAATAAATGGTATTATGCCTTTATTGACAGGGTAGAATACGTTGCTAACGAAACCAGTAGAATTTATTTTACTATTGACGTTATGCAAACTTGGTTTAATCAGGTAACGTTACAGCCTTGTTTTATTGAACGTTCTCATACAAACACCGATGAAATTGGTGATAATATCATCAATGATGAACTGGATACAGGCCCATATATTGACGATATTCAGCAGTACATTGACTTTGATAAGCGTATCTGTATTGTTACCACATTTGATAAGCCTGAAAAAGATTCCGCTCCTGCATCTGGCTCTTTACGATTTGGCGTTTATTCTGGTTGTAAAGAAAACTTTTTTACTACAGCAGAATCCGCTAATGCTTTTATTGCTAAGGCTGTAGAAGCTGGGCAAGCACCTGATGGCATTTTGGGAATTTATATGGTTCCTCTTACCTTTGATAGTGGTAAGTATGATAAGACTTTTGTAGTTCCTAATAATGTAGCCGGTTATGTCCCTAAGAATAATAAACTTTTCACATATCCTTATTTTTATCTCCGCTATTATTCTACACAAGGCGATAATCATGTTTTTCGTTTTGAACTTGGAGATAGAAAGAAAAGTCTGCATATCGGATACAATATAATGTCAAATGCTGGACAGACTACAGCAATGTTTGCGGCAGAGGATTATAAAGGCTCTACTGGTTATAATCAGGAAGATGTATTTGCAATTAGCAACTGGCCTACTTGTGCTTATAACACTGATATTTATAAGGTATATGTAGCACAGAACTCTAGTTCTATGGCAGTAGAAAATGCAGGTTTGGTAGCTGGTACAATGTTTGCTGGCATTAACCTGCTGACCGCTCCAGCAAAAGATGTTCAGGCCATGACTGGTAAACATCCTGCTCTTTTCCCTGAGAATACTTATGGAGCTATTGAGGGCTTAGCCAATCAAATGCTTAACATTGCTGGCACGCTTGCAAAACGTGATGATATGGACAGATTACCACCACAGAGCCACGGTTCTGTAAGTCCTTATTTCCGTTTTACTGATTCTGGTATTTTACCGACAAGGGATGCAAGTGCTCCGTATGCTATGGCTAGCTATCATCATGTTACTAAAGAATTTGCAAAAGTTATTGATGATTACTGGACTATGTTTGGTTATCCCATTCACCAAGTTCAGGTTCCTAACATTGATTCTCGAAGAAACTGGAATTATGTTAAAACGCAAAACTGTTGTTGCTTAGGTGATGTACCTGCGGATGTTTCTACAATGATTAACGATATCTTTAATCGTGGTGTTACATTCTGGCATAATCCCGGACTTGTCGGAAATTATGAAGCAGACAATTCTATCTATAAACGTATTCCAGAAGTAGGTGAGTAAATGAGTAAACGTTCACAAAAACCACAGCCACCTTGGATTGATTCCTACGACTTAACTAGGGCAACTTATGCTAACTGGTTTAATCGTCTGTATGATGTAGCACTTGCAAGATTCAAATGGGAAGGACTTGAAGATTCTCCTTTTTTGGATGAACGATTCATTGAACAGTTCTTGTTCTGGCAACCTTTAATGGCTGGCTATCATGACCCTGTTATGGGCAACTTGATTCTTCCTGCTATGCCCAGTGATAACTTTGACATTATTGGTGACCCTAAATATGTGCGTGCCTATGGCTACAATTCTAATTACCAGAAAACTGGCCTTAATAAACAAAACTGTGCCTATCTTTGGTGTAATATGCGCCGCTCCCCTGACACTATTGTCATTAAACAGTTTGCACAACGTCTTACCAATATAGACAGAACGATTGACTTAAACCTTGCTGCACAGAAAACTCCGCGAATTGCTTATGCAAATGAGAATACAAAACTTTCTGTACAGAATATGGTGTATCAGCAAGATAAGTATGACCCTTGGCTGTACGTTAAAGGCAATCCCTCCACTGATGATATTAAGAACATGATTGGTGTTCTTGATTTAGGCGTTCAGTACATTGGTTTGCAGTTAGAGCAGCAGAAAAAAGAAACTCTTGCGGAAGCTCTTACCTATTTAGGTATTGAGAGTAACTACAATATGAAAGCAGAACGGCAGTTTACTACTGAGGTTCAAATGACTTTAGGTCAGGTAGAAGCAGACCGTCTTTCTCCATTGTACTCTCGACAAAAATTCTGCAAGGATTATAACAGGCTCTTTAATACTAATATCTCTGTATCTATGCGTTCCCAGCTTGAATTAACCAAGATTATGGAAGGCCGCGAGGATGAAGAGAATTTAAGCGATACCAATATTGAGGATGGTGAGAGCGATGAGTAAATATACAACTCAAGTACGCTTTATCTGTGAATCAAAAGCAGGTATTGTTGAACCTTACACCAATGTTTCTTATTCAGAAATTATTGAGCGTGCGCGTCCTAAAATCTTCAATTTTAGTTATCCTATCTGGAATGAGAATAAACGAAAAGAGCTTGAAACCAATATTCTTAAACATTTCTATACAAATGAAATTGGTTCTGAAACCTTTGGCCTTTGGCAGCTGCGTCTGGATGACTGGATGAACAGCCATATGCCTTATTACAATCCTCTCTTTGAAGCACTTGATAAACAGTATGAAATGTTCTTAACTGATGATTTCTCCATTACCAGTGATGAAAATACTGAACATCATGATGTGAATACAGAGGATAGAACCAAGAACAGTAAGGTCAATATTGACGGCACCAATAATTCAAATTATACTTCCAATTCTAACAGCAATGGAGAGAATACCAATACTCATACTGATACTCCACAGGGTAGTCTTGATAATTTTCTTGCTGGTAAGTATATGTCGGATGCCGACCATAGTAAAGCAAGTTCCGCCAATGATTTTAGCTCTAATGCCAATTCTAACAGTAATAGCAATACCACTCAGGATGATAAAAACAATACAAAAGAAAATCGTGATGGCAATGAACATCGTGTTCTTGACCACGTAGAAAAAGGCTATCGTGGTCGCTCTCTGGTATCTATTATGAACGATTATATGAAAGAAAACACGAACATCTATAATTGTTTATATAGAGATATGGAAGTTCTGTTTATGCGTTTATGGTAAAGAGGTGATTAGGTTTGAAGTACAATCCTTTGGACAAACTTTTCCGTTCTGTGATTCCTGTTGCCTATGATGATAGCATTAGTTACTATGAAATGGTATCTAAGGTTATTGAGGTAATGCAGCAGTACATTGAAACCAGTTCCATTAGTTATGCAGACCCCATTCAATGGGATATTACCAAACAGTATCCTCGTAACACAGTTGTTGTCACTGTCAATGGTGATGGATACTTAAGCACACAGCCTGTGCCTATTGGCATTGATATTGATAATGAAGATTACTGGACTAAGATTGGCAACTTCTCTGAACTCTGGGGAAGTGTTAAACTTGCTATCACTCCTGTTGATGAAAAGCTGAAAACTACTGCAAGTGCTAATCGTAATATTAACGACCTTGTTTGGCTTAATAATGATTTGTATGTAATTCTTAAGCCTATGGACTCGGGTACTCGGTACATTGAGGGCACCAACTGCGCTAAGACTAGCATTGCTGAACGTTTGCACTATATTCTATCGTTAAAAGTTGCCAAGTATAATGCAGATGACACATCTATCTCTTTTGGTTTCTTTAATCCTAATAATGGTACAATCGTTACTGGTGGAGATATTCATATCTATGATGCTCCTGTGGAAACTATCAAAATTGTTGGTAAGTAAGGATAGGTGATATTATGCCAAGTAATTATGTATCTAAGTTCACCCTTAACGACCAAGACGTAATTGTCAAAGATAGTGAAGCACGTACTGCTGCTACTACAGCAAGCACTAATGCTACTAATGCTCTTAACAAAGTTACTGAATTGGAAAAGCTCTCTCGTGTTGAAGTTACCTATACGCAGGAGAGTGAAACAATTAGTATTACTGCCGGAACTCATACTGTAGGATAATGGGGGAAATAATATATGCCTAATACTACTAATTTTGTAACACAAATCAATATTGATGGTACTATCTGTGAGATTAAAGACTCTGTGGCACGCACTGATGCCGCTAGCGCTAAGTCTACTGCTAACACTGCCAACTCTACTGCTAATACTGCTAAGTCTACTGCTGATACTGCATCTAGTAATGCTACTGCTGCTTTGAATAAAGCTAATACCGCTACCACTACTGCTAATACTGCTAAGTCTACTGCTGATACTGCATCTAGTAATGCTACTGCTGCTTTGAATAAAGCTAATACCGCTACCACTACTGCTGATGCTGCTGCAAAAGATGCAAGTGATGCTAAAACCACTGCTGGCACTGCATCTACTAATGCAACTACTGCACTTAATAAAGCTACAAAACTTGAGAAACTTCCTCGTGTTACTGTTACTTATAGTGCTACCGATACTACTATTAAAGTTGTTACCACTAATACTCATGCGACTGCCTGATATAGAAAGGGTGACTTAAATTGGCAAATCCTATTGTTGACAAATTTAAGCTTGATAATGCCACTTATGACGTACAAGATACCCAAGCTCGTACTGATATTGCTGAGAAGATTGATATTAACACTGCTGGGAATCTCAACCAGACTGTTAGCGGGAATATGAATCAGACTGTTGATGGGAATGTGACGGTATCTGCAAATAAAGTAGAAATCTTTTCTAAAGGTGGAAAAGCGTTTACTGCTCATTCGGGTGTTACTTCGGTCGGTAACGCTACAGTCCCCACATATATTTATGGCAACCTAACGCTGGCATCAGCCCGTGAAACAAACATTGATGATAATTATGCTTATGTTTCTATGGGAACCGCTAGCGACCCTGACACAAAATTTTTAACAAGTCGCACTGGTAAGATTCCTAGTTTCGTTGAGCCATCCCCTGTTAGCATTGAAAAATATCAGACGCTGAAAAAAGACGGAACTGATGATATTACTACTACCATTAACACTCACACTAAGAATGAACCTCTGTTTATTCCTGCTGGTACTTATAAGGTAAGTGCTCCATTGCAGCTTAAGCATAGCTTGTATGGTGCTGGTTCTTCTCGTGACCCTGCGCGTGGCACAAGTGATACTATTTTACAGTATACTGCTAGTCCGACTGCGTTTGGCAGTCAGGGTGTTATTACCGTATCAGGTGATGACGTAACTGGTAACATTGTTATTGCTAATTTGGACATTACTTGTAGTGGTATGATTGGTGGCATTGTATTCACTACCAATAAATATACCGATAACAGCATTTACAATGTAAGCATCAATAAGGTTAAGTCCTATGGTGTTTACTTGCAGCCTAGCAATAGCACTTTGAACCGTTACTGCTACATGGATAATGTAATGGTATGGGGATTTAGTGATAATGTTCCGGTGGAACGGTGGACTGGTTCTGTTGCATTTTTCTGGGGTAACAAAGCTCCTGACTGCGAATGTAACAACCTTGTTAATATGGTATGTCAGGTTGGCTTTGACTGCCGTACTGATGTGTACGGATGCAACTGGACTAGCTATCATGGTATTCCCTATGGTGGCACAGGTGGTACTGGTGCTAATAAATGGTGGAATAACTCAATCGCTTGCAAGGTTACTAACAATGATATTCATGTTACTAACTTCTATGCGGATACTTGTAAGTATGCTTTTGTCTTTGATGGGCCTGGTAAAGCAGCAGCTTATATTAACAATATGATTTATACCTGCAATGACGGAACTGCTACTACTGAAACTGGCTATGCAGCTATTGCTTTGATTGGAACTAGTCCTAATCCTCAGTTTATTGTGAATGGCGGCATTATCAATCGTTCTGCTAAGGTTAGCACTACTATTCAGTCAATCGGTACTTATCCTGTTACTAATGCTGTATGTAAGCTTGACGATGTTTACATTTATACAAAGCGTGAATATATCTTTGGTACTGACGCTGTAAACCGTGGGCAGTATATCTGCGTAGCTGGTGAACATCGTTGCATTGACTTGGCTATTACTAACCAGACACAGTATACGGTTGCTGGTCAATCCGTAACTGGCGACCCTGAACAGTACAAGGCATTTGCATTTATTCCCGTTCCTTCTGATGGTTCTACTTCACAGGGTTCTATCCGTGTTATGGATAGGAACGACATTGATTTTACTGTTTATCTTAGCAATAACCCTGAATCTGGCGGCTTGTTTGCGATTAGCGCCGTTGATAATCGTCAGCTTAATAAAGCTATTTATGGAGCGCCCACTGGCGTAGGTCGGACTGTTACTTGGGATGTTGTAAATAACTTGAATAATCTTTATTATGTTAATGATAGTAACGCAATTATCCTGTATTTCAAACGTCCTGCATCTTATGGTGTAACGGTTCAGGTTTCTGGATTTATGGATGGCAACTCCCCTGTAATTCTTGACCGTATTAGAAATGAAGATGGCACTCCTATGGATTATCCTCGCTGGGATAACAACAATGGTATGACTGCTATTAAGGTTCTTCGTCCTAATATTACTTAACTAATAAAACACCCCTAGGTGGTTATCCACTTAGGGGTGCTTTTTATTTAGAATGGCAAATCATCGTCTATATATGGTGGTAATTCATTGGGGAGCTTGTCAGTCATCCTCACTTTCATCATCGTCATCTTCCTGCAAAGCATCAAAAGCATTAAGAATAGAATCGCTCATAACTTTACGAAATTCCTTGGTAATAGGATAGCAAATATCATGCCATTCATCTTTCTTATTCTTTGCACTGGGCATTGCAACAAACAGCCCTTTACTTCCATCCATAATCTTAATGCCAGAAATGCAGAACACATTTGCAAGCGTAATGGAAACCATAGCACAGCAATTAGATTTCTTGTTGTTGATTGGGGAGATACGAATATCAGTGATGACGGAGGAAGCGGACTTAGCAGAATTGGTGGCCTTAGCGGATGCTTTCTTGTTAGTGTACATAGTTAGTTCTCCTTTGTTAAATAATGGTAAGTAAGAAATTTATATTGAGGACAGTTTTTATACTGGCCGCAACAATCGGTTTTAAGGTTGTATTCTTGGCGTGACACTCTCATACCCTCACAGCGAATGTAATTTGTTGTATGAGAAATATAATAAGGACAGGTAGCTCTTCTACTGATTCTATAAGAATTTTTTTTTCTTTCAATTAAATCATCTCCTATCACTCCATTCCCACTGGAATATACTTGCAGGATTGCCGTCAATTAACATAGCATATTCTTTGTCAGATTGCACTTTATGATAAGTCCCATAAAGTTCTTTATCATTTTCATCATGGTTTATGCTAACAACTTCGGGCAAATAATCTATATAGGATTCTCCACGCAATGAATAACAGAATGAATAATACATTCTATTAACAGGGCTATTTGTTGAGCGTAATGTATAGCCACAAGGCTCTAGTACAGTTACAGAATATTCATCTAAGTGGTCTGTTTCTCCATTGTCATCCGTGAAATCCCCTATAATATGTGTTCCCGGAGTTTTACGGATAAGCTTCTTGTTTATGGATTCGTCATAACTGATATTAGGACGAAAATATTCTTGTACTAGATACTCAAAATCTTCATCGTTTACTATTTGTGTAAACAATTCAGAAAGCTGTTTCTTGCTTGCACCTGCTACAGTAGCCTTAACTTTTAAGTGCTTATCTGCATCTAAGTATGTTGCACAATAACATTTACTTCCCCATGTTACAAAATCTTCATAGTGACCATCAAAGTCCATAATGCCAAAATTGTAACAATCTTTATTCTCGCTGTTGTTGAGAATATTATCATTGAATCTATCAACGGCCTTTTGAACATTCTCATTGTAACCTACAAAATAGCCACTGTCTGTATCATGATAAAGGGGTTCAATGCCTTGGCTTAATACTAGATAGAGCATAAAGCAAATAAGGTGCAGCCTACTGTAAGCAACTGTGTATAGACCATCTGTGAAAATATTTAGGGAATTTCTGGATTTAAGAAACTTAACCCCAGTTGGAATCCACTCAAATTTATCACCGTCCCCCTGTACGCCAACTTCCTGCCGTAATGGCTTCATTGCTGAACATCCATACTGACCATTCAATCCGCCTTTGCTTGCCATTAAGGCGAAGTGGACTAAATCCTTGTTATGGGTATTCATAATTTCTTGTGCCACTGAATCATCATAAAGCTTCAATCCTTCAAATGTAAAATCGTTTAACGTTTCTACATGGTCGGCAACTTTATGCTCAAGCTTCTTGAATCCTGTTTTCTGACGTGCATAATATTTAACTGTATTCCGTAAAGGCTTGTTAATAAACTTATGGGCTGTTGCGTAATAAAGTTCATCACATTCTGAACTACTATAATCATAGAGCATTTGAATTAACATAAAGTCAATATCACAACCATGAAATGTAAGTTCATCCGCTTTGACTACTTTACCATTGTCGAAGTTACCATTTTTAACATTTGTGCATTTAGATGTACTGATATAACTGTAAATACAGTTACCAAAATCCTTAGCGTTAATATTATAAAAGGTAACATTAGCCATAAAGTTATATTTTATTGGCCTTTCAAATAAGATTGATTCACGGTATGCTGCTTGGAGGACTGAATAGAATTTAGCATCTTTACATCCAAATAGCTTAATCCGCTGGTCGGGATAATGGAAGAACCCTGAGTTAGCGCCGCTTTCGCAGCCAGATAAGAACTCATAATTTGCAGACTGGAAATTTTGATAACATTCATTAGGATTAACCTCCTTTCTCCATTTATAAGGGAATCGCCTACCATACATTGCTGATGGGTGCATAGAACTTGCATCAAAGCACCAGACGTCCTTAAATATTTTACCTACTGCGTAAGGATTAGCATGAGTATAACCACCTGCAAGACAGTCCTGAAAGAACTTCATAAATGGTTCATTATTCTTAAGTTCTATTGCCGCTGTGAATTGTGCAGTATGAACTTCTTTATCGGTAGCAATGTTTCTGTTAAGCCTTGTTTCACGCTTAATCATTGATGTGTTAGATACTCCAATATCTGATACATTATCAACTTTGGTGAAATTTGCCATATATCGGCATAGTGCATACAAAACAAGTTTACAGTCACGTTCATTGTAAATATATTCGGAATCAGGTAAATCTGACCACCAATAATATTTTTGGTCGTAACCGCCTTTGACTTCTTTAAGTTTAGGAACTCCAAGCTCTGTACCTATAAGCTCAAGACTTTTACAGGAAAGAATCTTGAAGCTGTCATAAAATTCAAGATGGTCAAAAGCTGCTACTAATGGCTGGTGCGGAGCAACTGCAATGAATCGTTTAGGATTAAAGTTCTTAATACAGAAATTTATGTTACGCATCATTGCTTCAAATTCATAGCTCAAGTTATGCACAAAGATTTTGACATACACATCATTATTCTTAGCATCCTCATTGATTCTCTCAAATTCCGAAGAAATTGAATCATAAGTTCTAAAGAAATTATAATTCATTTCATTCTCAAAGTCACTAAATGGTGCATGAGGTATGGGACGATAAGCAAATGAAGCTAGGCCGTGAAGATAAGTGCTTTGCAGATGCTCTTGAAGTTCATCCTCACCATATATTAAGGATGATGTTTCAATATCATAACAATATATGATAGTTGAATACTTATGCTCGTTACGCTTTCTCACATACAGCACCACCTCCCATAGTATATTTTCTTATAATGATTAAATAGAATTCATAAAACAATTGTCATGCCAATGAATCCAAAAACAACTATTAGAATAAGACATATAGACAAAACTATAAGAGAGAACCAAAGAAAATCTCTATCAGTTTTAACCTTTAACGTATCTGTTAGCACTCCTAATGCAAACGCCAATAGAGATATGCCAAGCAAAATACCAAGTATAAATACTATAATCATATTATTCACCACAAATCATACTTAGATGCAAGTTCTGTGAATTCTTCATAAGCTTTTTTATGGCGCTCTATAAAGTTTTCATTACCCTGTGTAATAGACCTAAGCTTATCACTTGCATCAACAAGCACTTTACCAATCTGGTCAGAATTTCTTAGTAAATTGTCATATTCTGCATAAGCTCTATCCATATCTACTAAAGTATCAAGTCCTAACTTTTGACCCAACGTACATAATTTTTTCAAATCGTCTGGTGGAATATCCCTGCTATAGGTGCCCATAAGATTGTTAAGAATACCAGAAATTGCTCCCCATTTCTTTTTACCGAAATAGGCATCTGGATTCCTAAGAATCTTATATGCAGCATCACTATAATTAAATACATCCTCAAGACGATTAGCTACTCTTAATGACCTATAACTGCTTTTAACAGATTTATGCAAGGAATGAATATGCTCTGAATATTTAGATAGATACTCTTGCATAAGCTTTTGTGATGTTTTATCTTCAACATTATCAGCTGCATCAATAAGGTCGTTATACAGTTTTTCAGCTTCATCAAGAGCTGTATTAGCAGTAAATTTCAGAGCGTTGGCAACTTCGGCAGACTGTCTACCTCTAAGACTTTCTTTAAGTTCACCTGTTACGGTTATGCCAGCTCTTCTAGATTTACGTCTTGTTGCACCTATCTTTTCCAGTAGCCTAGTTGCTTCGGCTTGACGCTTAAATTCTTTGTTCTTTGCCATAATGTTACTCCCGCTTTCGTGAAGCTAACTCTTTTCTAATGTCATTATCATAACAGTCAAGCGGATAACACAAATCTCTAAGCTGACAATCTTGACAATCCTTATCCATGAAGTGTGTTAGCCATGAGGGACAGGCTTTAATGTACCAGTTATCACATAGTTTATTAAGTAGAGTAAGGGTTTCTGTATCTAAGTCTTTAATAGTCATAATAAACACCTTCCACGTTTTCAGGCCAGACAGAATCTAGGCAATCACCCACAAAATATTGGTTAAATGTGCAATTAGAACTTGGTGCTACAGAATAATAAACTACTCTGCCATCATGCTCTATAATGTCGATAACCTTACCAATTTTAGCAATCGTAATTGCTCTTTTCTCTTGTCCATCTCCATAGAAATAACCATACTCTCTTACATTGTATTTAATGATTGAGCCTATGGGGATGGGATGAATGGGAACGTCATAATGCATTGTATCAGCTCCTTTCTAAAAATTTGCTGTATGTACTACAAATAACTATATTATCAACATAATTGATATAAATTTCTTGAAAAATCTCGTTATCATATAATCTACTAAGATTTTTATAATAGCCAGCTGCATACAAAACATTATCCTTAAAGATATATACATATGCTTTTGATTCATCTAAAATATCATGATTAAATAAATCATACAAAGTCATTTATACCACTCCCTTAATTTAAGTTCTTGCTTAACTGCTTTCATTGTTAGCTTGTGCCTAATACAAATTTCTTGATTTAAACAACCGTCACAAGTACAACCAAGATAATCTTTAGGACAAGACCATGTAAAGAAGTCCTGACAGAATCCATATAAAGCCCAGAGAGTTTTGTCTTGCCTGTACTTAAGATTGTTTTCCCAGAACTCAAAGTCTGAATCATTTAATGGTGCAAGGTCTTTTCTAGTAATCATAAGTATCACCTCATTTCTTAGCAATAACAGAGAGGGAGAGGGAGAGGGGGATTATTGAATTTAAGAAATTGAACCCCGATTTATTTTCAGGCTTCTTGTGACACCCCAGGTGGTCGGCGCGGCGGGGTTGGTGCTAAGGTTAATGCCCTGCTCACTATTTTCTTAACGGATGGACGCTTTAGAACTCTAAATCACTAAAGTGTGTTAAGAATTTGTCAATCGCTTTAGAACTCTAAATCACTAAAGTGTGTTAAAGATTTCACAGGTTAGTAGTTAGGCTTAACTACTGCTAGTTATTTGTACTTAATAGTAAAGAGTTCTAATTAAAAATTTGTATAAAAAATGCACTGCCTTTAAGGCGGTGCATTTTATTTTCTTTTTTCCAGGTCAACGCTGATTTAGTGCGGTTGCAATGACGCTTGCAAAGTCATCTTCTAGATTTTTGCGGGCGGCACGTTTACCGGTTCTGGAATCATTGTACAATCTAACAGTAACGGGATAGCTCCAACCGGTTTGAAATTCATATCTAATCCAATTCTGGAATTTTGCAATGTGCTGCGATGTAGTGTTGCTGAAGTATCCGAATATCCATAAAATCCCAGTTGTACGCTGATAGGCTGCTACAATGGTTGAATAACTTTTCAAGATTATGAAATCGGAATTGTCAGGGTTTACAATCCATGCTTTACAATTATAAAGCTGTTCAACATGACCCTTTACGGCGCTGTTACATTCATTGATTATGATTTCAATTAGCTCTTTACGTGTAGTAAAATTCATTTCGAAAACACCGCCTTTATAAAGTCATCAATGGTTTCGTTAGAATCAGATACCGCATGTACAATAGTTGGTTCGTGGATGCTGGAAAAACCGGACGCGGCAAAACCGTTTTTCACAGTTCTGATGCTACAAAAAGCCATGTCCACAAGGCCGCAATTATCAAATATTTCGCGCTTGATTCTAATACCCTCATGCACGCCATACTTTTGCGGGCTGATTGTAACAACTTGCATTTTCATTTTTATACCCTCTTTTTAATTTTATTTTTGGCTTTTATGCCATATGGAACCGGGCTTTAATGATAAACCCGGCGGAACGATTAGAATTTACTGTTGAGAAAGCGGGCGGTCAATGGGAACGGCAACGGCATTGAACACCTCGCGCGGAATCCCGAGAGTGTTTTCATCTTTGGGCTGAACGTCCAAAACTTGCCATTTGGTGCAAGGTTCCATATTGTGCAAGGCTTTTTCAACCTTCTCCGCATCCATAACGCCATCAAACTGTTTAACCATCTCACCGGAATCCACGCTGAAATCATCGTTAAAACGTGCATACTTAACGCGGGCAACCGTGCCGGCCTTAACAGTGCGTGAAACACAGGCTGTGCTTTTCGGTTTGTCGTTAATGGGACGTGTAATAATGATAGTTTCAGTGCCATTGTCATTGATAGTTTTTTCAATAGTCCAAGTAGTCATAACAAAATACCTCTCTTTTATGTTTTTGTTTGGAATGGGATTTTCTTTATTTCCCCTTCCTCTTTACAATTATATCATAACATACCTTGAAAATAATACCATGCAATTTTGTTGCAATTTATATGGATAAATGTGTACTGTTAAATTAGTAACAATCGCTTTAGCGCTTTAATGCAATAAAGTGTGAAATTCTTACCAATCGCTTTAGTGCTTTAATGTGGTAAAGTGTGCGAAATATTTAACAAAGTTGGTGGCCTGCCGGTTAGAAGTGACTAACTATACCATATGTGAAAAATTTAACAAAGGGGAAAATGGAAAAAATTGGTAAAATGTTTTGACACTAC
>UMEW01021938.1_pt1 | contig 19497 bp, 18 predicted proteins | sample 1964851 | NCBI WGS metagenome assembly UMEW01 (sample SAMEA4836030, study PRJEB28245) | human gut metagenome | biome: gut microbiome; material: fecal sample | place: Denmark | collected 2008 | reverse complement strand
CGCGTGGCCTATGCGGTGGGCGCCGTTGCCTCCGCCGCCCTGCTGGTCCTGTGCCTGTACCTGACGCTGACCACCGGCGCGGGGCTGTTCCTGCTGCCCGGCGTCCTTTGGCTGGCCGTAAAAGGGGTCTTGCCAAACGGCGCAAAACCGGATAAAATAAGCTGTTACAAGAAATAGCTCCCCGCCCACGCTCCGTCGGGCAGGGGAGGGAAGAGGACTACACCATGGATAAACGACTGGAACGCATCCTGCCCCGGGTGCAAAAGCCTGCCCGCTACGTGGGCGGCGAATACAACGCCATCCTCAAGGACAAGGCGGCGGTAGACACCCGCATCGCCTTCTGCTTCCCGGATACCTACGAGATCGGTATGTCCAACCTAGGTATGCGTATCCTCTACGGCGTAATGAACAATATCCCCGGCGTCTGGTGCGAGCGCGTGTTCGCTCCCTGGGGCGACATGGAGGCCGAGCTGCGTCAGGCGGAAATGCCCCTTTTTGCCCTGGAGTCCGGCGACCCCATCACCGACTATGACATTGTGGCCTTCTCCGTTGGCTACGAGATGGCCTTTCCCGCCATCCTTAATATGCTGGACCTGGCCCACATCCCCCTCCACGCCGCGGACCGCACCGGCCTGACCCCGCTGGTCATCGCCGGCGGCACCGCCATGTACAACGCCGAGCCCCTGGCCGACTTCATCGATCTGGTCAGCCTGGGCGAGGGCGAGGACGTCACCGTGGAGCTGGTGGAGCTCCACCGCCGCGCCCGCCGCGAGGGCTGGAGCAAGGCCGATTTTCTCCGCGCCGCCGCCCGACTGGACGGTATCTATGTCCCGTCCCTTTACGATGTGACCTATCACGACGACGGCACCGTGGCGTCCATCACGCCCCGCGACGGTGCACCTGCCGTGGTGACAAAGCGCATCGTCCACGACATGGACAAGTCCTATTTCCCGGTAAATACCATCGTCCCCTCCACCGAGATCGTCCAGGACCGCGTTACCCTGGAGCTGTTCCGGGGCTGCATCCGCGGCTGCCGCTTCTGTCAGGCGGGCTATGTCTACCGCCCGGTCCGCAATCGCAGCCGCGACCTCTGCGCCGACTACTGCGTCCGCTCCTGCGACGACACCGGCTATCAGGAGGTCACGCTCTCCAGCCTGTCCACCAGCGACTACCCGCCGCTGACGGACCTGTGCGACAAGCTGGAGCCCTTCTGCGATGCCCGCCATGTCAGCCTGTCCCTGCCCAGCCTCCGCGCCGACAACTTCTCCATGGACCTGATGCAGCGGCTGGCCAAGGGCCGCAAGACCGGCCTGACCTTCGCGCCGGAGGCCGGCACCCAGCGCCTGCGGGACGTCATCAACAAGAACGTCACGCTGGACGATCTGCTGCAAAGCTGCCGCACGGCCTTCGCCGGCGGCTACAGCGCCGTGAAGCTCTACTTCATGCTGGGCCTGCCCACCGAGACGGATGAGGACGTCCTGGGCATTGCCGACGTGGCCGCCCGTGTCATGCACGCCTGGCGCGAGAGCGCCCAGAACAAGCAGCGGGGCGTCCGCATCACCGTCTCCACCAGCTGGTTCGTGCCCAAGCCCCATACCGCCTTCCAGTGGGAGCCGCAGATCTCCAAGGCCGAGTACGAGCGCCGTGTGGCCCTGCTCCGCGACGCCATCAAGACCAAGACCGTCACCTACAACTGGCACGACTCCGACACCAGCTTCCTGGAGGCCGTTCTGGCCCGGGGCGACCGCCGTCTGGGAAAAGTGTTGGAAACAGCGTGGCGTAAAGGCGCTCACCTTGACGCCTGGGAGGAGTATTTCTCCCTGGATCGCTGGCTGGAGGCCTTCGACGCGTGCGGCCTTGACCCCCATTTCTACGCCAACCGCACCCGGTCCGAGGACGAGCTGCTCCCCTGGAGCATGATCTCCTCCGGCGTGACGCAGGACTATCTGAAGCGTGAGCGCCATCAGGCCTATGCGTCCCTGACCACCCCCGACTGCCGCACCCGCTGCAACGGCTGCGGCGCCAACAAACTTGTAGGAGGGAAGTGCGATGTCTAAGCTCCGTCTCCTGTTCATCAAAGAGGCCCAGGCCTCCTACATTTCCCACCTGGACCTGCTCCGCACCTTCCAGCGCGCCTTTCCCCGCACCGAGCTGGACATCAAGCACTCCCAGGGCTACCACCCCCATCCCATCATCTCCATCGTCCTGCCCCTGCCCGTGGGCCAGTCCAGCGACTGCGAGCTCCTGGACTTCGAGGTCACCCAGGACACTGACGGCCGCGGCATCGCCGAAAAGCTCAACACCGGTATGCCCTCCGGTCTGCGAGTGCTGGACTGCTATCCGGCTACCCGTCCCGTCCGCGACCTGGCGTATCTCCGGGCGGATGTCACCTTTGAGTACGACGCCGGCGTCCCCGCCGGCGCTGCCGAGGCTCTGATGGCCCTGTTCACCCGCCCGGCGCTGGTCATCCAGAAGCGCACCAAGCGCAAGGACCTGGCCGACGTCGATATCGCCCCCATGATACAGGAAGTGCACTTCCTGCCCGGCGCTCATGCCGTTACCGGCACCGTGGTGGTCCAGGCTCAGAACCCCGGATTGAACCCTCAGCTGCTGGAGAAGGCCATCGCGGCCCACCTGCCGGCGCTGACCCCGGACTTCACCCGCATCCGCCGCCGCGAGCTGCTGGACGCCTCCGGCAACATTTTTCGCTGATATAGTAAAAAACCCTTGCATTTCTCTGCTATCTATGCTATTCTATCATGGCGTGAAAAGGGCGGTCCTCTGTCGCCGATATCCCGAATGTGCGCGGATATCGTCAAATGGCGGCATGAACACCTATAATTTAGGAGGAAATATCCATGGATCTCATCAAAGCACTGAACGAGAAGCAGCTGAAGGAAGTCCCCCAGATCCTGGTGGGCGACACCGTTCGCGTCCACGTGAAGGTCAAGGAAGGCGCCCGTGAGCGTGTTCAGGTCTTCGAGGGCACCGTCATCGCCAAGAAGCACGGCGGCATCGAAGAGACCATCACCGTCCGCCGCCTGTCCTACGGCGTCGGCGTGGAAAAGGTTTTCCCTGTCCACTCTCCCTCTATCGAGAAGATCGAGACCGTGCGCCACGGCTATGTCCGCCGCGCCAAGCTGTACTACCTGCGCGACCGCGTCGGCAAGGCAGCCAAGGTCCGCGAGAAGCTGTAAGCATCGATCCAAAAGAGAGCATCCACCAAAAGTGGGTGCTTTTCTTTTTCTCCTGCGTATGCTATACTACCCTCGAGAAGAGAGGTGCCTCTATGCAAATCGACAATCTGAGCTGGTTCCCCGGCCACATGACCAAGACCAAGCGCATGATCTCCGCCGAGATCAAGAATATGGATGCCGTCTGCGAGATCGTGGACGCCCGCATCCCGATGTCCTCCCGCAACCCGGACGTGGACGAGCTGACCGCCGGCAAGCCCCGGCTCATCGTCCTCAACCGTGCCGACCAGGCCGACCCGGCCGAGACCCGCCGCTGGACCCGGTATTTCCGCACCCAAGGCTATGCCGTGCTGGAGGCCAACGCCAAAAACGGCGTAGGTACCGAGAAATTTTCCGCCGCCGTCCGCGATCTGCTGCGGGATAAGCTGGCCGCCGCCGCGGCCAGAGGCCAGGTGGGCAAGGTGGTCCGCGTCATGGTCCTGGGTGTCCCCAATGTGGGCAAGTCCACCTTTATCAATAAGGTGGCCCACCGCAAGACCGCCCGGGCCGAGGACCGTCCCGGTGTCACCCGTTCCAAGCAGTGGGTGCCCGTGGACCCCGCGCTGGAGCTGCTGGACACCCCCGGCATCCTCTGGCCGAAGTTCGATGACCCGGAGGTTGGCAAGCGTTTAGCCTTTACAGGAGCGGTGAAGGACGATGTGCTGGATATCGAGGAGCTGGCCTGCTATCTCATGGACTATTTGGCCGCCCACTACGCCGATACCCTCACCGAACGCTATAAAATAGAGGTGGAGCCCGGCGACACCGGCTACGAGCTGCTGGAGAAGGCCGGGCGTAAGCGCGGGTTTCTCATGCGCGGCGCCCAGGTGGACACCGAGCGCATGGCCCGCATCCTGCTGGACGAGTTCCGCGCCGGCAAGCTGGGCCGCTTCACGTTGGAGACTGCACCCACAGAGGAGGTAACGCCATGAATTGTCCCGTTTGCGGAAAAGAGATGGAGCAGGGTAAGCTCCTGGCCTGCGGCAGCCGCGGTCTGTACTTTCTGCCGCCGGACGGCGATGCCGATGCCCTGATCCTGACGAAGAAATACATCACCGGTCAGAACGGCATCGTGCTGGACGGCTGGCACTATTCGACGGGGTCTGCCTTCAGCGAAACGAAGCTCTCCGCCTCCGTCTGCCGCGCGTGCAGGAAGATAATAGTGGAGTATTGCTGATATGGAAGATCTGAGCTACGAACAGCAGGCCCATGACGCTGGCTATGCCCTTGTCTGTGGGGTGGATGAGGCCGGCGCCGGTCCGCTGATGGGACCTGTTTACGCCGCCGCCGTTATTCTCCCGGAGAAGTTCGAGCTTCCCGGCCTGAACGACTCCAAAAAGCTGACGGAAAAGAAGCGGGAGGCCCTTTTCCTGCGGATACAGCAGCAGGCCCTGACCTGGTCCGTGGCCTCCGTCTCCGCTGGGGAGATCGACGAGACGGATATCCTCTCCGCCCGCATGAAGGCCATGCAGCTGGCCATCGATGGTCTGGCACCACGGCCGGACTCCGCCCTCATCGACGGCAACCGTGACCACGGTAAGTTCGCTGCCGTCACCACGCCCCACCGCTGTATCGTGGGCGGTGACGCGCACGCCGCCTCCATCGCCGCCGCCTCCATCCTGGCCAAGGTCAGCCGTGACCGCTATGTCATCGACGTGCTGGATAAGCAGTACCCGGAGTATCAGTTTGCAAGGCACAAGGGCTACGGTACAAAGCTGCATTACGAAATGCTGGATAAGTTCGGCCCATGCGCGGAACATCGTATGTCCTTCCTGAAAAAATGGTCCGCCGGTGGGCGGACATAAAGCGTTTTTCACGGCATGGCACAGAGTATCTACAGAATATTCACATAAGGTACAGCCCGGATACCGAGCAGATACAGATCAGGTATAAAATAAGTAGAGACAAGGTATCAGAAACGTTTAAACAAAATACAGGTATCTGCACAGAAAATAGCGGGATTTTTTCCTGTGCAGACCGCGTCGAAAAGGGGAGATTAACGATGAGCCGTTCAGAAGGTGTTTGGGGCGAGGCTCTGGTGGCCGACTATCTCCGGGAAAAAGGGTATAAGCTGGCGGCACACAGCTACCGCTGCCGCTTCGGCGAGATCGACCTGATCGCCTGGGATAAGAGCGTCCTCTGCTTCGTGGAGGTCAAGACCCGCACCAATACGCAGATGGGCCTGCCCCGGGAATACGTCACCGCCGGAAAACAGGCCCGTATCCGAAAAACCGCGCTCTTTTACCTCTGCGACAACGGCCTGGATTGCCCCGCCCGCTTTGATGTGGCCGAGGTCTACGCCGCCGCGCCCGGGGATGAAAAAAGCGTCCGTATCGTGTATGTAGAGGATGCCTTTCAGTGACAGAAATTGGAAAGAAAACCGAAAAAAACAGGGGGTACAGCCTGCCTGCGCTGCTGTAAGAAAGGAATATTTTTGTGACGGAAATACAGAATATACCGTATTTTGACGGACATTGTGATACGATATGGCGCTGCATGAAAAGAGAGGCGGTGCCGGACTACGGCGCTACGGAGGACGAGTGCCGCGCCTACTTTTCCGCCTGCGCCGCCCTGCGGGAAAACAGGGGCCACGTGGACCTGCTCCGTGGTCAACACTACCGGAAACGCGCTCAGTTTTTTGCCCTGTACGACGATGTACGCGCGCTGCCCCCAAATACCGCATGGACGAAACTTCGTGAAATGCACGATTGGTTCCTTTCCCAAATACAGGGAAATTCCGACCTGGTCTCACGCTGCAAAACCGGCGTGGAGGTGGACGCCGCAGCTGCCCAACACCGGACCGCCGCGCTCTTGAGCGTCGAGGGGGCCGACCTGCTGGACTGTGCCCTGGATCACCTGGAAACCGTGGCCTCCTGGGGCGTCCGACTGATCAATCCGGTCTGGAACAACGCCAATGTCCTCTCAGGCTCCTGCGCCGATAAGCCTGACCGCGGATTGTCTGTTTATGGTCGTGAATTCGTTGCAAAAATGTATGAATACGGAATATTTGCAGATGTTTCTCACATATCTGATGCCGGTTTCTGGGACGTGATACAGGCGGCGAAAGGCCCCGTCGTGGCCTCTCATTCCAACGCCCGCACCCCCGGCCTGTGCCCGCACAGACGAAATCTTACCGATGATATGTTCCGCGCCGTCCGCGATACCGGCGGCGTGGTCGGCATCAATCTCTACCTCGATTTCGTAGGCGGCGGCCACATGGACGATCTCATTGCCCACATCGAGCATTTTCTCTCACTTAGCGGAGAGTCGACAGTTGCCATCGGCGGCGACCTGGATGGCTGCGAGGCCCTGGCTGCTGGTATGACCGGCGTGCAGGACGTGGCTAAGCTCTATCAGGCGTTGGAGGAGAGGGGGTATCCCCAGTCGCTGCTGGAGGATATTTTCTGGAACAACTGGCGAAGAATATTGTGAAGTGATATCGCATTACATATACTGAAAATAAAGAGAGGAGGGGACTTGTGGCACTCTATACCATCGGCGATCTTCACCTGTCCCTGGGCAGCGACAAGCCTATGGATATCTTCGGCGACCGCTGGCAGAATTATGTGGAGAAGATACAACGAGGTTTCTCGGCGGTGACGGAAAATGACACCACCGTGCTCTGCGGCGATCTCAGTTGGGGTATGAGCCTGGAGGAGTCACTGAACGATTTAACGTTTATTCACAACCTCCCGGGCCGGAAGATTTTAATGAAGGGCAACCACGATTACTGGTGGAACACCGCCGCCAAAATGCAGCGCTTTTTTGACGAGCACGGCCTGTATTCCCTGGAGATACTGCACAACAACTGTCTGCATTATAACGATATATCGCTATGCGGCACCCGCGGCTGGTTTTACGAGCTGGACAACCAGGGCACACACAACGAAAAAATGTTAGCGCGAGAGGTAGGAAGACTGGAAATATCATTGAAAATGGCGGGAGAAAGTTGTGAAAAGATATGTTTTCTGCATTACCCGCCTTTGTATCAGGGCTATGAATGTCCGGAGATACTGCGCCTGCTGCAGCGCTACGGCGTTAAGGAGTGCTATTTCGGCCACCTCCACGGCGCCGCCCAGAAGCGTGCGCTGGAGGGCCGCCATTACAACACGGAATTCCATCTGGTGGCCGCTGACTACCTGGATTTTACCCCTGTCAAGATTTGCGATTGATCACTAATTGCTGCGGCATACAGAAATCTGAAAAAACAGGGAAAAAACTAAAAAAAATAGTGGAAATTTTCGTAGCTTTCTGCTATGATACTATATTGTATGGACATCGGCACAACAACCTGTCCATGCGGAACGGAGGAAATAACAAATGACTGTGAAAAGCTGCGAGAAACTGGAAAAGAGCAGGGTCGCACTGACCATCGAGACGAGCGCCGAGGAGTTTGAGGCCGCCGTCAACAAAGCGTATCTGAAGATGCGCGGTAAGATCAACGTACCCGGCTTCCGCGTGGGTAAGGCCCCCCGTAAGATCATCGAGAAGATGTACGGCGCCGAGGTCTTTTATGAGGAAGCCGTGAATATCATTCTCCCCGACGCCTATGAGGCCGCCGTGAAGGAGCAGGAACTGAACGTCGTCGGCTATCCCGAGGTGGAGCTGGAGAGCTGCACCAAGGACGGTGTGGTGTTCAAGTGCACCGTGGCCATATACCCCGAGGTCAAGCTGGGCCAGTACAAGGGCCTGGAGGCGCCTAAGGCGGAGGTCAAGGTGGCTGCTGCCGATGTGAACGCTCGGCTGAAAGAGATGGCGGACCGCAACAGCCGTCTGGTCTCCGTGGACCGCGCCGTGAAGAAGGGCGACACCGCGGATATCGATTTTGAGGGCTTTGATAATGGCAAGGCATTCGATGGCGGCAAGGGTGAGAACTTTGATCTGGAGATCGGCTCCGGCAGCTTTGTCCCCGGTTTCGAGGACCAGCTGATCGGCATGAAGGCCGGCGAGGAGAAGGATATCGACATCACCTTCCCCGAGAACTACACCCCTGAGCTGGCCGGCAAGCCCGTGGTCTTCCATGTGAAGATCAACGAGGTCAAGGTCAAGGAAGTCCCCACCATTGACGACGAGTTTGCCAAGGATGTGTCCGAGTTTGACACGCTGAAGGACCTGAAGGCCGATATTAAAAAGAAGATGACCGTCGAGCGCACCGAGGCTGCCCAGCGCGCCTTTGAGGACGTGCTGATGGCCAAGGTGGCCGAGAGCGTCGAGGCCGAGATCCCCACCGAGATGGTGGAGCTGCAGGCCGCCCAGATGACCGAGGGCTTCAAGCAGCAGCTGGCCTCCCAAGGTATTCCCTTCGATCAGTATCTGAAGATGACCAACACCACCGAGGCCGACTTTACCAAGCAGGCCTACGGCCCTGCCGAGCAGCAGGTGAAGATGGATCTGGCCGTCAAGGCGATCATCGATGCCGAGAAGTTGGATGCCACCGACGACGAGGTGGAGGCTGAGATGAAGAACGTGGCCGACAAATACGGTATGGATCTGGATACCGTGAAGAAGTATCTGCGCCCCGAGGAAGTGAAGGAGCAGGTCATCCGTGAGAAGGTCATCAAGGTCGTGGCGGACAGCGCCAAGGCTGTGGCCCCCGCTGAGGAGAAGGCCGAACTGGAGGCCGAGGGCGAGATCGTGGAGAAGCCCGCCAAGAAGCCTGCCGCCAAGAAGACGACGAAGAAGGCCGAGGGTGAGGAGAAGGCCGAGAAGGCCCCCGCCAAGAAGCCTGCGGCCAAGAAGACCGCCAAGAAGGACGCGGAGTAATTCGCTGTATACAAGAGAGAAAAGCCGGCGCGGCGGGGTGAAAACATTTCCCCCGCCGCCGCGGGCTCTTATGAAAAACACAGTCGGGTGGGTATAATCAGGCATCTATCATACAGGAGGTATTTTTTATGAGCTTAGTCCCTTACGTTGTGGAGCAGACCAACCGCGGTGAGCGTTCCTATGACATTTTCTCCCGCTTGCTCAACGACCGTATCGTATTCCTGGGCGAAGAGGTGAATGATACCACCGCCAGCCTCGTCGTGGCACAGCTTCTCTATCTCGAGGCGCAGGACCCCGACAAGGATATTCAGATGTATATCAACAGCCCCGGCGGCAGCGTGACCGCCGGTATGGCCATTTATGACACCATGCAGTACATTAAGTGCGACGTGTCCACCATCTGCATCGGCATGGCCGCCAGCATGGGTGCGTTCCTGCTGTCCAGCGGTGCCAAGGGAAAGCGCATCGCGCTGCCCAACGCGGAGATCATGATCCACCAGCCCTCCGCCGGTACCCAGGGCAAGGTCACGGATATGGAGATCGATGTGGAGCATTTCCTGAAGATCAAGCAGCGCCTGAACAAGATCATGGCGGAGAATACCGGCAAGACGCCGGAGCAGATCAAGACGGATTCCGAGCGCGACAACTGGATGATCGCGGAGGAGGCCCGGGAATACGGTCTGGTGGATAAGGTCATATATAAGAGGTAAAAACGAATGGCAGAAGATAAGAAGGCCCTGCGCTGCTCGTTCTGCGGCAAGCCGGAGAGTCAGGTCCATCGCATGATCCAGGGTCCCGGTGTCCGAATTTGCGACGAGTGCGTCCAGCTGTGCATGGATATCCTGAACGACGGCTACACCACGGCCGCCGACGGTATAGACAGCATGGACGAGTTGCCTACGCCCAAGGAGATACACGACGTGCTGGACCAGTACGTTATCGGGCAGGAGGCAGCCAAGGTGGCGCTGTCCGTGTCGGTGTACAACCACTACAAGCGCATTTATTTCGGCGGCGACGAGGATGTGGAGCTGCAGAAAAGCAATATCCTGATGATCGGTCCTACCGGCTCCGGCAAGACGCTGTTTGCCCAGACGCTGGCGCGGGTGCTGAAGGTCCCCTTTGCCATTGCCGATGCCACCACACTGACCGAGGCCGGCTATGTGGGTGACGACGTAGAGAATATACTGCTGCGCCTTTTGCAGGCGGCGGATTTCGACGTGGAGCTGGCCGAGCGGGGCATCATCTACGTGGATGAGATCGACAAGATCGCTCGCAAGAGCGAGAATACGTCCATCACCCGCGATGTGTCCGGCGAGGGCGTGCAGCAGGCACTGCTGAAGATCCTGGAGGGTACCGTCGCCAATGTGCCGCCCCAGGGCGGGCGCAAGCACCCCCATCAGGAGTTCATCCAGCTGGATACCAGCAATATCCTGTTTATCTGCGGCGGCGCCTTCGACGGTCTGGAAAAGATCATCGAGGACCGGGTGGGCAAGCGCAGCATGGGCTTTGAGAATGCGGTGCAGAGCAAAAAAGAGCGCCATACCGGCGAACTGTTCCAGCAGGTCCAGCCCCACGATCTGCTGAAGTTCGGTATCATCCCCGAGCTGGTGGGCCGTATGCCGGTCATCACCGCCCTGCAGGGGCTGACCCGGGAGGATCTGGTGCGTATCCTCACCGAGCCGAAGAACGCGCTGGTGAAGCAGTACCAGAAGCTGCTCAGCTACGATGGCGTGGAGCTGCATTTCGATCAGGACGCGCTGGAGGCGGTGGCGGACACCGCGCTGGCACGGAACATCGGCGCGCGCGGTCTGCGGGCGGTGATGGAGGGACTGCTGACCAAGGTCATGTACGATGTGCCCTCCGACCCCACCATCACCGATGTGACCATTACAAAGGCGTGTGTGGACGGGAATGCCGAGCCCACGGTGCTGCACGACCCGGAAAAGGTGGCGCAGCGCGCTAAATTCAAGACCGGCACGGCGGAGAAGACCTCCACCGCCCCGGCGTCTTAACAGAGACTCAGACTGCCGGAAAAGCCAAGGCTTTTCCGGCAGTTCGGATACTACCCTTTTCCCAACGCCCGCCGTCCGGCGGGAGAAAGGAGGCAACTATGGAAACGATCACCCGGAACATTCCGGTGCTGGCACTGCGCGGCTTGACGGCTTTCCCCGGGCAGACGGTGTCCTTTGACGCGGAGCGCGATATCTCCATCTTCGCTCTGGACAACGCCATGGAGAATGACCGCCGGCTGCTGGCGATGACGCAGAAGGACCTGTCCACGGCGGAGCCGGGAGAGGAGAATCTGTACACCATCGGCACGGTGTGTCATATTTTGCAGATCATCAAGACCTCGGACACTACGGTGCGTGTCATCGTGGAGGGTGAGAGCCGGGCGCGGCTGCACCGGCTGTGGCAGAAAAAACCGTTTTTGCAGGCCCAGGCCGAGCTGCTGCCCGAGATGGCGGCCCGCCATACGGCCCGTAGCGAGGCGCTGATACGCCGGACCTATGTGCTCTTCGGTGAATACCGCGAGCTGGCCAACGGCATCGGCGAAGACTTCGCCGCCGCGGTGCTGGATTGCAGTGATACCGGCCGTCTGGCCGACCTGATCGCCCAGAATATCACCCTGCGGCACCAGGACCGCCAGCGGGTGCTGGAGGAGCTGCACCCGGATAAGCGTCTGCGTATCGTCAACGATATCCTGACCCATGAGGTGGATGTCATCTCGCTGGAGAGCGAAATGGAGCAGAAGGTACGCCGCCGTGTGGCCCAGGTACAGAAGGACATGATCCTGCGGGAGCAGGTGAAGGTATTGCAGCACGAGTTGGGGGATGACGGCGACGAGGAACTGGAGGAGTACGCCGCCAGGATACAGGCGGCGGACCTGCCGGAGGAGATACATACCAAGCTGACAAAAGAGGTGGAGCGCCTGGGCAAGCAGCCCTTCGGCAGCGCCGAGGCCTCGGTGATACGCAACTATCTGGATGTGTGCCTGGAGCTGCCCTGGCACAAATTCACCCGGGAGAGGGCGGATGTGGCGCAGGCCCGAAAGATACTGGACAAGGACCACTACGGCCTGGATAAGGTCAAGCAGCGCATTTTGGAGTTCATCGCCGTGCGGCAGCTGAACCCGGACGCCAAGGGCCGGATACTCTGTCTGGTGGGGCCTCCCGGTGTGGGCAAGACCTCCGTGGCTTTGTCCGTGGCCAAGGCCATGAACCGCAAGTGCGCCCGGCTGAGTCTGGGCGGCGTGCGGGACGAGGCGGATATCCGCGGCCACCGCAAGACGTATATCGGCGCTATGCCCGGCCGCATTATCGAGGCCCTGACCCGCGCCGGTACCATGAACCCTCTGCTGGTGCTGGATGAGATCGACAAGCTGGCCAGCGATATGCGGGGCGACCCGGCCTCGGCCCTGCTGGAGGTACTGGATAGTGAGCAGAACGGGGCTTTCCGCGACCACTTCATCGAGCTGCCTGTGGACCTGAGCCGTGTGATGTTCATCACCACCGCCAACACCACGTCCACCATACCCCGTCCGCTGCTCGACCGCATGGAGGTCATCGAGCTGGGCAGCTACACCGACGAGGAAAAGCTGCACATCGCCCGCGAGCATCTGCTGCCCAAGCAGCTGAAGGAGAACGGCATCCGCCGCGGCCAGCTGCGCCTGGACGATGAAGCCCTGCGGGCCATCATCACCGACTACACCAAGGAGTCCGGCGTCCGCACGCTGGAGCGCCAGCTGGGCAAGCTGTGCCGCCGCGCCGCCATGCGTTTGGTGGAAACGGGTGTAAAGCGCATAGACGTTACAGATAAGAGCCTTCGTGAATTCCTGGATACGCCGCCCTATGCCGAGGATACCCGCAGCAAGATCGACCAGATCGGTGTTGTCAACGGTCTGGCGTGGACCGAAGTGGGCGGCGAGCTGCTGGAGGTGGAGGCCGGTGTGATGGACGGCACCGGCAAGCTGGAGCTTACCGGCAATCTGGGCCAGGTGATGCAGGAGTCCGTGAAGGCGGCCTATACCTGCCTGAGGAGCCGTGCCGCCGAGCTGGGCATTGTCCCGGATTTTTATAAGACCAAGGACATCCATGTCCACTTCCCGGAGGGCGCGGTGCCAAAGGACGGCCCCTCCGCCGGCATCGCTATCGCCACGGCTATGCTGTCGGCTCTGACGGGCCGCGCCGTGCGCCATGACGTGGCTATGACCGGCGAGGTGACGCTGCGGGGCCGCGTGCTGCCCATCGGCGGTCTGCGGGAGAAGACCATGGCCGCCAAGCGCAGCGGCATCCGGACCGTCATCATTCCCCGGGAAAACGAGAAGGATCTGGCGGACATCGATCCCGCCGTACGGGAGGCGCTGCGCTTTATCACTGCCGAGACGGTGGACGCCGTGTTTGCCCATGCACTGACCCTGCCGAAAAAAGAGGCGGCGGTGGAGCATCTGGCGGTGATGGGTAGTCCGGCTATGCAGGAGGTGCGTCATGGCGATCAACTTTAATAAGGCGGAGTTCGTGCTCTCGGCCGTAAGGGCGGAGACATTCATCCGCGACGGAAAGCCCCAGGTCACCTTCGCGGGGCGCAGCAACGTGGGCAAGTCCTCCGTCATTAACCGGCTGCTGGGCCGCAAGAATTTCGCCCGGGTGGGCGCTACCCCCGGCAAGACCAGCCAGATCAACTATTTTGATATCGACGGCAAGCTGTACTTCACCGACCTGCCCGGTTACGGCTATGCCAAGGTCTCCAAGGAGGAGCGCGACCGCTGGGGCCGCCTGATGGAGCGTTACTTCGCCGAGGAGGGGCTCATTACCCTGGGCGTGTTGATCGTGGATGCGCGGCACAAGCCCACCGCCGATGACGTGACCATGTGCGACTGGTTCAAGGGCACCGGCTGCCCGGTCATTGTTGTAGCCAACAAGCTGGACAAGCTGAAAAAGAGCGAGATCGAGCCAAATCTGACCCTGATCCGCCAGACACTGACCCTGCCGGAGGAGGCACTGCTGATCCCCTTTTCCGCCGAGAAGGGCACCGGCAAAATGGAGCTCCTGGCAGCCATCAGCGAGATATGCGCCAAATAAAGCAAAACCTCCGGCTCAGCCGGAGGTTTTGCACTTTGCGCGGGGGAGGCGGGGAGATCGTTTCCGTTACTTTCGCGGATGTACGAATTCCGCCAGCATGGCACTGCTCAGCACCATCGCCGCACCCAGCCAGCGGGCGGCGTCAGCGTTTTGCCCAGCAGCAGCACGGAGAAAAACACGGCGCTCCGTGTACCGCCGGCAACGCCGTTGAGTATCACCACGTCGTTCAGGCCGAACAGCAGCAGGGGCGAGAGGTATTTCACATATGGGTATCTTGTGTGCCATAGTGCGGCGATCCTCTTAGAAAATCGTGGTTTTCGCAAATTGACATTATCATAATACGGTGTTATCCTTGCGTAAAGAGAAAAGTATGCGATCGGGATCCGGCGGCGGAACGGTTTTTGTCACAGCTCTCCCGCCGGACGGAATGATAAAAAACTTTCAGCAATGCAGAAAAATTTTTAGGGGAAATGTAAAAAAGGACTGTTAATTGTCCTAAACGTATGGTATAATCCAAGATGAACAAGCAAGCAGCGCGCCGCCGGCGGCGGACGCGGTGACATTTCAAACAGGAGGTTTTGCAAATGGAAACTTACGGACTGGAAAAGCTGGGTATCATCAACGCCAAGGCGGTCTATCGTAATCTGACCCCCGCACAGCTGACCGAGCACGCGCTTTGCCGCGGCGAGGGTACGCTGTCCAACACCGGCGCCCTGGTGGTCAAGACCGGGAAATACACCGGTCGCAGCGCCAATGACAAGTTTATCGTGGACACCCCTGCCGTCCATGACGACATCGCCTGGGGCAAGGTGAACCGTCCTATCGAGAAGGCCAAGTTCGATGCCATCCGCGCCAAGGTCATCGCCTATCTGCAGGGCAAGGAGATCTTTATCTTTGACGGCTTTGCCGGCGCCGATCCCAAGTACACCAAGGCCTTCCGCATCGTCAACGAGCTGGCCAGCCAGAATCTCTTTATCCACCAGCTCCTGCGCCGCCCCACGGCCGAGCAGCTGAAGGATTTTAAGGAGGATTATACCATCATCGCCGCTCCCGGCTTCAAGTGCATCCCGGAGATCGACGGCACCCGCAGCGAGGCCGCCATTCTGGTGGACTACGAGGCCCACGAGGTGGTGATCTGCGGCACCCAGTACGCCGGCGAGATCAAGAAGTCCGTCTTCTCCGTGATGAACTATGTGCTGCCCAAGCAGGGCGTGTTCCCCATGCACTGTTCCGCCAACATCGGCAAGAACGGCGACAGCGCCGTGTTCTTCGGCCTGTCCGGCACCGGCAAGACCACGCTGTCCGCCGATCCCAACCGTATGCTCATCGGCGATGACGAGCACGGTTGGGCGGACGACTCCGTCTTCAACTTCGAGGGCGGCTGCTACGCCAAGTGCATCAACCTGAGCCCCGAGGGTGAGCCGGAGATCTACAATGCCATCAAGTTCGGCGCGCTGGTAGAGAACGTGGTCATGGATCCCGACACCCGCGAGTTCGACTTCGACGACGACTCCCTGGCCGTCAACTCCCGCGTGGGCTATCCCGTGGAGTATATCCCCAACGCCGAGCTGTCCGGCATGAGCCCCAGCGTTCCCAAGACGGTCATCTTCCTGACCGCCGATGCCTACGGTGTGTTGCCCCCCATCAGCAAGCTGGATAAGAACCAGGCCATGTACTACTTCGTCTCCGGCTTTACCTCCAAGGTAGCCGGCACGGAGATCGGCGTCACCGAGCCTGTGCCTACCTTCTCCACCTGCTTCGGCGAGCCCTTCCTGCCCCTGGATCCCTCTGTCTATGCCGCCATGCTGGCCGACAAGGTGGAGAAGGCCGGCGCGAAGGTTTATCTGGTCAACACCGGCTGGAACGGTACCGGCAAGCGCATGAAGCTCAGCTACACCCGCGCTATGGTCACCGCCGCCCTCACCGGTGAGATTGAGAAGAGTGTGTTCGTCACCGATCCTACCTTCGGCGTGCAGGTGCCTACCAGTATCGAGGGCGTGCCCAGTGAGCTGCTGATCCCCGAGAACACCTGGGAGGACAAGGCGGCCTATCAGGCGAGCTGCAAGAAGCTGGCCGCCAGCTTTGTGGAGAACTTTAAGAAGTACACCCACATGAGCGACGAGGTCGTGGCCGCCGGCCCCAAGGCGTAAGTACGCTATCGACAAAGGCACCCTGCGAGGGTGCCTTTGCTTTGCTAAAAAAATTCCCCGACATCGTCGGGGAATTTTTTTAAGTAACTTTAAGGTGCATTTCAGCTACCTGCGCTATGCTTATCTCACAGCAGAGGAATGCTTACTTCTTCAGCGCGTTCACAGCCGCCCGCAGGGCGTCCACGTGCTCCTGCTTTGTGGCCCAGCTGGCGCAGAAGCGCACGCCGGAGTGCGTCTCGTCCACACGCTCCCAGTACTCATAGCCGAAGCTTTTGCCCAGAATGGCCAGCTCGTCATCCGACATGATGGGATACTGCTGGTTGGTGGGGGAGTCGAACAGCAGGGGATAGCCCGCGGAGACGAAAATGTCCCGGATCTGATGAGCCATCTCGATGGCGTGGCGGGAGATCTTGAAATACAGGTCGTCGGTGAACAGCGTGTCGAACTGAACGCCCAGCAGCCGGCCCTTGGCCATGCGGCCGCCCCGCTGCTTCATAATAAAGCGGAAATCCTTTTTCAGATTTTCGTTCATGATGACAACGGCTTCGCCGAACAGGGCGCCCACCTTGGTGCCACCGATGTAGAACACATCGCACAGCCGCGCGATCTCTGGCAGCGTCATGTCGCTCTCCTCTGCCATCAGGCCATAGCCCAGCCGTGCGCCGTCAATGAACAGCGGCAGGCCGTACCGGCGGCAGGTGTCATACAGCGCCGTCAGCTCCGCCTTGGTATACAGCGTGCCGCCCTCAGTGGGGTGGGAGATGTACACCATACCGGGCTGGACGATGTGCTCCGTGGACTCATCGTTTCTGTGCCACTCCACATAGTCCTGCACCTGCTGCGCAGTGATCTTGCCGTTGGTGGTGGGCAGGGTAATGACCTTATGGCCCGTGGACTCGATGGCACCGGCCTCATGGCAGTTGATGTGACCGCTGACGGCGGAAATCACGCCCTGCCAGGGCCGCAGGATGGCGGCGATGACGGTGGTGTTGGTCTGGGTGCCGCCCACCAGAAAATGCACGTCGGCCTCCGGGGCCTGGCAGGCGGTCTTGATCTTCTCACGCGCCGCCTCACAGTACTCGTCCTCGCCGTAGCCCACGGTCTGTACCATGTTCGTCTCGGCCAGCCTGACCATGATAGAGGGGTGCGCGCCCTCCAGATAATCACTGTTGAAATAGATCATTGTGGTTCTCCTTTATCTTTTTGATGGAACGGAGCCGGCGGCTCCGCCGTCTATACGGCAGCCAACATTTCTATTGTAATCCCTGGTTTCTCAGAAGTAAAGAGAAACTGTTACAATTTCATTACATCTTGTCTATATCCCTTGCACCGAACGAAAAAACCTGTTACAATACCCAACGATAAGGAGGCGTGTACCTATGAACGATGCACCCAAGAGAAGATCCCGTGTGCAGCAGGAGCAGCCGGCTGAGCGTACCGGCAGTCGTCACCGCAGCAGAAGGAGCCGCGGCGGCAGAAAGAACGGAAAAGCCCTGTATTACGCCGTTTTGGTGATCCTGGTGGGCGTGCTGGTGTTCTCGTCCGTCAAGATCATTTCGTATCTGAAGGAACAGAAGGACACCGAGAGGATCAACGACCATATCAATCAGGACTTCATCAGTCCAGACGATACCGCCGGCGATACCGATACCGACGGCGATGGCACCGACGGCGACAGCCAGGAGACGCAGAAGCCTGTCAAGAAGGATGAAGAGAGCATCAAGGTGGACTTCACCGCCATGCAGGCCAAGTACCCCGACGTGGTGGGCTATGTGTATAGCGCCAATACGACGCTGCAGCTGCCCATCGTGCAGTCCGCGGACGAGGGCGGCGAGTACTATCTGTACCGCGATATCGACGGCAAGGACAACAAGAACGGCACCGTCTTCCTGGATATCCGCTGCAACTCTGACTTCACCTCTCAGAACAACCTCATCTACGGCCACAATATGAAGACCGGCATGATGTTCGCGTCCCTGATGAACTACAAGAGCCAGAGCTATTACGAGGCGCATCCCTACTTCTATCTGTACACCCCCAACCAGACCTACAAGGTCAACCTGTTTGCCGGTTGTATTGTGGATCATGACGCCGATGTGTATGCCACCTCTCTCAGCGACAGCTATCTCCAGCAGTGTATCAACGAGTCCACCTTCAAGTCCGGCTCCGGTGTGCCCACGGGCAGCATCCTGACCCTGAGCACCTGCGACTACGATTTTGATAATGCCCGCTACGTCCTCATGGGCGAACTGATCCCCGTTAAAAATCCTGCCGACACCAGCAGCGAGGGTTAAAAAATGTCGTTATACGAAAAAGACCGCCGAAAGGCGGTCTTTTTTGCTCGCTACAGATAATGCTCTACTCCGTCAGCTCCAACACCACCGGACAGTGGTCGCTGCCGGTGATTTCCGGCCAGATATCCGCATTCTTCACCCGGGGCATCAGCCGTGCTGACACGATAAAGTAGTCAATACGCCACCCCGCGTTGTTCTCCCGTGCGTGAAAGCGGTAGCTCCACCAGGAGTACGCCCCGATCCGCTTTGGATACAGCGCCCGGAACGTGTCCACGAACCCGCTGCTCAGCAGCTGCGTCATTTTGTCCCGTTCCTCGTCGGAGAAGCCTGGGTTCATCCGGTTAGACTGGGGATTTTTCAGGTCGATCTCCTGATGGGCCACGTTCAGGTCCCCGCAGTACACCACCGGCTTTTTGGCGTCCAGTTCCAAGAGGTATTCCCGCAGGTCGTCCTCCCACGCCATCCGGTAGTCCAGCCGTGCCAGCTGGTCCTTGGAATTGGGCGTGTAGCAACACACCAGAAAGAAATCCTCGTACTCCGCCGTGATGACCCGTCCCTCATGCCGGTGGATATCCTCGCCAAAGTCGTATGTCACCGCCAGAGGCTCCCGTCGGGTGAAAACAGCCGTGCCGGAATATCCGGCCTTGTCGGCGCTGTTCCAGAATCGGTGATAGCCCTCCAGCTCAAACTGCGCCTGCTCCGGCCGCATCTTCGTCTCCTGCAGACAGATGACATCCGCGTCCGCAAGGGCGCAGAAGGCCAGGAAACCTTTATTCAGACAGGCCCGCAGCCCGTTCACATTCCATGAGATCAGACGCATAGGTGTGTTCCTCCGCTGTTTTTCATCAGCATACCACAACTTTTGTCGTGGTACAACCAAAACCTCCGGCGAAGCCGGAGGTTTTTGCGTATTTGTAGTTTTTGGCCACCTTTGGGGTCGTATCATTCCCACTCAAGTCTTGGGCTTTGATTTAGGGTT
>UMEW01018493.1_pt1 | contig 20592 bp, 18 predicted proteins | sample 1964851 | NCBI WGS metagenome assembly UMEW01 (sample SAMEA4836030, study PRJEB28245) | human gut metagenome | biome: gut microbiome; material: fecal sample | place: Denmark | collected 2008 | reverse complement strand
TGATGAAGGCTGTGAATATGAGGATAGTGAAGATGCAGAGGTAGTTGAATAAAAGAAAGGAAAGTGAGGGCATGAAGAAAATGACAAACAATGTAATTAATACATACAATGTAGTGACCGGGTCAATTGTTGCAGTATTGAGTTATATCTTAGGAGAACACTGGATTTTATTTGTTGCTTTTCTTGCGTTAAACATTGCAGATTGGTTAACAGGGTGGATGAAAGCAAGTATGGCAGGCAAAGAAAATTCTGGAGCAGGTTGGAAAGGTGTTTTAAAAAAATTGGGCTATTGGATTATGATCATGGTTGCATTTGGAGCATCTGCGGTATTTGTAGAAATCGGAAAGGTAATTGGAGTAGATCTTGGAGTTACGACATTGCTTGGATGGTTTGTATTGGCATCGTTACTGATCAATGAAATTAGATCTATTGTAGAGAATTTTGTAGAAGCAGGATTCAATGTACCAGCAGTCCTGGTAAAAGGATTAGAAGTAGCAGACAAAGTAGTAAACAAAGATCAGGAGGAAGAATAATGGTATATAATATTCATGGTGGTCATAATCCAAGTGGCAAGATCGCGTGTGGAGCAAGCGACTTATTAGACGAGAGCAGAGAAGACAGAAAAATCTGTAAAGAAGTCGTAAGGTTATTAAAGAAAAAAGGACATAAGGCATATAATTGTACAGTCAGCAACGGAACTAGTCAGACGGACGTTCTCAGAAAGATCTGTACTAAGTGCAACAAAAGACAAGCAGCATTAGATGTTTCGATTCATCTTAATTCTGGTCGAAACGATCACAAAGGAGACAAGAAAATTGCAGGTACAGAAATCTGGTGCACTCAGAGTGTAGGGATTAAGAAAACTGTTGGAAACAGAATCTTAGCAAACATGAAAAAGCTAGGATTTACAAACAGAGGAATTAAAACAACAGGAAATCTGTATTATCTTAATCATACGATCAATAAAGCAATCCTAATCGAGGTATGTTTCGTTGATGATCGAGATGATTACAATCTTTACAAAAAACTTGGATACAAGAAGATTGCAAAAGCGATCGCAGACGGAATCGCGGGATAATGATTTGACCAGGGAGAAATCCCTGGTCTTTTTTATTGCAAAAATAAACCAAAAAAGTTTAAAGAAACATTTGACAATAAGCCAAAAAAAAGTTTATTGTAAAGACGGTAAAAATATAGAATTATTCTGTTACTAATTTGTTACTAAATACAGTGATTTAGAGATAGTTTACATATATTAAAATATTCAACAAACCGCTTAAATGCGATGTTTTTGATATTTATTATTTATTTAAATTTATATGGCTATAAAACGGAGACATATTTTGATGAAAAATTGTTTAATATAGGCGCACAACTGGCAGATAATCATAGTGATCTATACGATTATTGTATGAGTACAAATCAAAGTTCTTGTTATCAGTTAATGACCCAAAGAACAGCTACATTTCTGCAATATTATTACCCTAATCCATTAGAGTTTGCGCAAAATAGTAGACATTACAAATGCCAAAAAGGAAATGCAATTGGTTTTATGTATTATCCAACAGGAGAAGGAAATGATGGTTATAAGATTTTAGAGGGGTTTGTAAATAAAGAATTATTGGCAGATTGGAAGTCTGTTGCATATACAGAAAGAGAAAAAGAGTTATTGGAAAATTCCAGAAAATATTATACAAACTCAGTAAACACAGTTAATTCTATGAAATCATATTATGAGATTAAACCTTCTTACGATTCAATTAAGAATATAGAAGGTGGAAAGTTAAGTAAAGAAGTTGCAAAAGGAGCAGTTGATTATTTAAATGCAATTCGTGTGGGAGCTGGACTAAATCCATTGGAATATTCAGAACAATTGTCTATGGATGCACAGTGCAAATCTACGTACACGGTATATTTGGCAAAAAATAATATAAAAAATTCATCACCTCATAATCCACCAAAGGTAGAGGGATTAAGCGATGAATATTATTCAAAATGTCAAAGTGGCAATGGAGAAAATTTATACTCATGTGGAATAATAAGTACGAGTATCATAGACAGTATTAGTAGTGCATTAGATGATAGTCAAGGGAGAGGACAATATTATAATAGAGGTCATAGATATAATCTGTTAAATCCTGAATGGAAATATATTGGAGTAGGAAATACGTTGCAACAAGCATGTCATAAATTGTCAGGAACGCAGAGTTCTAATGTAGATGTTGTTGCATGGCCACCAAAAGGAATTGCTATTTCAGAAAGTGGATTTTCGCCATCAGGAATGTGGACATGTCAGTTTTATAATAAGTTAAAATCGACAGCTGATACTACAATAACGATTGAATGTCTCAATAGCAATAAGAAATGGAAGATTGATCCGAATAATCTTTTAGAAAATCAAGATTATAATTATGAAAGAAGTGGGGATCTTATTTCCTATAGCGATGATTCTATTGTTTTTAAAATAGGAGGAGTTTATCAAATAACATATGATCATCTTACAGATGCAAATGGGAATGAAACAAGTTATTCTTATAGAACAGTGTATGAAAAAGCTTATATTGGATCAGAAGAGGAGAAAGTACCACAATCTATAAAATTAGATAAAACATCAGAAAAAGTTTTGCTTGGTACAACGAGTAAGTTGATTGCCAAAGTAAGCCCGGATAATATAAAGAATAAAAGAATTTATTTTGCAAGTAATAACAAAGAAGTGGCTACTGTAAATGAATGTGGTGAGATTACAGCCCATTCGTTAGGAACAGCTGATATAACAGCTACAAGTGAAAATGGAAATATAACAGCTACATGCAAAATAATAGTAGTAAAAACTTTAGATCAGACAGATGATCAGCCAGAAAAGGAACCAACAAAGGAACCAGAAAAGGAACCAACTGGAGCAATAACAAATGGAAATGTTAATAATAGTAATAACAAGTCTGATTTATCACAAGGACATAAAACAAATAACAGCAAAAAAGAAAATATAACCATTAGTAAAGCAAAAATTAAAAGTGCGAAAAAGAAAAAATCCTCAAAGTCCTTAACAATAATATTATCAAAAGCAGTACCTAAGGTAATTGGTTATCAAATAAAAATATATTCATCCAAAAAGAAAGCTAAGAAGAATAAGGGTGCTATTTGGACAAAGGTTGTACAGACAAATTCCAAGAAAATAGTTATTAAAAATAAAAAATTAAAAAACAAAAAAACACTTTATATTCGGATACGTGCTTATAAGAGAATCAATAGAAAGAATAAATATAGTACGTGGTCAGAGATTAAGAAAGTAATTGTTAATTAGTAATGATTTCAGTGAATCATTACGAGTGTTGCTTCTTTCAAGCTAAAATAAAGACAGAAAATAATAACTCATGCGATGGAATATTTAATGTACACGGACATTCCGGTAATTAAGATTGCGATGAATAATGGATTTGCTTCAGTTGCAGCATTTAATAAAGTATTTAAAGAAACATATCAAGAAACACCATCTGCATATTGAAAGAAAAAGAAAGAAACAGTAGACAATCAGGAAAGTATGTTGGAGAATTATATATTGCAATAAGGATGAAAATGATAAAATCCCTCATGTATGATATTAATAAGAAGTTTTATATATCATACATGGGGGATTTTTAATGTGTATTGCTTTTAAGATAGTTTCTATGCTTTAAAATTTAGAAACAATTTTTGATGATATCTTCGTCAAGACCATTTTTACAAGTGATATTTCCTATCACAAAATATAAGATTCCACCAGCAAGAAGTCCCCATACAACAGCATTGATTCCAGCAATCTGGACGTTATAATAACAAAATACATAAGTGATCGCAGCACCGAGAGAACTAAAGACTGCTGCCTGTTTTGTTCCTTTCTTCCAGAATAATCCTCCGACCAAAGGCCAGAAAAAACTGCATTCCAGACCACCTAAGGCAAATAGATTCAGAAAGAAAATGATATCAGGTGGATTGATCGTAAGTAAGATAACGATCACACCAAATGCGAACGTAACGAGCGTGCTCATTTTCCCAACATTTTTGTTATAAGACTGAATTTTCGCAGGATCATCTTTGACAACATAGTTACGCCATAGATCTTTCACGATCGCTGCAGAAGCAAGGATCAAAAGAGAATCAGCGGTAGACATAACAGCAGCCATAGGAGCAGCTAGGAAAGTTCCTGCAAGTCCGACTGGCATGATCTTCTGAACGATGTATGGGATAAAGTAATCAGACGTCGGAAGGTTCTTAGTATCTACCAGTGCACCGGCCCATGTACCAGCCATATGCATACCAACGATGATAAAACTGCAGGTAACAGCACCGATCCACATCGCAGAATGAAGACTCTTTGTATTTTTAAATCACATAGAACGAACGGCTGTCTGAGGAAGTCCAAGTGTACCAAATCCTACAAGAATCCAGAAACTAAGTAGCGTACCGGGACTGTACTTTGAAAATAGATCATCATATACTCCAGGCAGATTCTGTGCCAGTCCGGCATCAATACCAGCAAGTCCGCCGCCAGCTTTTAATACAAAGAATAAAAGTAAAAATGTACCGACACACATGATAATTCCCTGAATCGTATCTGTGATCGCAACAGCGCTGAAACCACCAAAAGATGTATAAATGATAACAACTGCTCCAAAGATCAATAAAGAAACAACATGATCAAGTCCAGTGATAGAAGAGATCAAAGTTGCTCCGCCAGTAAATTGTCCGATCATCTGTGCCATGAAGAAGGCAACCATAAGTAAGCTGGTTACAATAACTAAAACATCACTTTTATAACGAGCCTTTAAATAACCTACAACAGTAACGGCACCAGTTCTTCTGGAAACTAAAGCAAGTTTGTTACCAAGGACACCTAGTACCAGAAATGTGATCGGAACTTGAACTGTAGCGATCCATGCCTGTGCATATCCATAAGTAAGACCAGCAGCTCCTGGACCAGAAATAAAGGAACTTACAGAAGTATAAGTTGCCATGGTTGTCATTGCCAGAAGAAGTCCGTTCATATTTCTTCCACCGATGAAGAATTTTTTCTCGGAGGATGTATGCTGTTTTTTATTCTGACGGTTACTGAAAATGATACCGATCGCAGCATTTAAGGCGAGGTAAACAATAAAAATTGCAAGAATGATTTTCTGATTTGCTGACATTTATTCTTCTTCCTCCTCTTCATCGTCATATTCAAAATTAATAAATACATGTTTTAATAGGTACCAGACACCGATCAAAGAAAGTATGATCGTTCCGAATGTTGACACACTAAACCATGCGGGCATACCTAGAAAATAAAGACCAGTACCATTTAACAAAAACGCACTAGCAATATGCCAAGCACAGCAGATCAATACAACGATCAGTGTTCCACGGATCTCACGCATACACTGTTCATGTTTCTCCTGTCTTGTTAATTTTTCCATATTATATGATCTCCTTTAATAAAAGGTCAGATTCGCAAAGGATATCTGCCAAAAGTATTATCTTACAAATATGGAAGAAAATCAATTATTCTTAACATTTTAAAGAGATAAGATCAAAAAGAATGTTATAAAATAGTTTGAATAACATATTCATCTTTGGTATAATAAATCATATCAGTATGCAGAAATACAGGAGGCTTTTACTATGGAGAATAAAAGTAGTTACCAGATAAACGAGCAGGGAGTGCTCGGGGAAGTGAAAATTGCAGATGATGTGATCGCAGTGATCGCAGGAATTGCAGCAACTGAAGTGACAGGAGTTGCCAGAATGTGTGGGAATATCACGAATGAACTGGTAAGTAAACTTGGAGTGAATAATCTGTCCAAGGGAGTCAAAGTTGTCGTAGAGAATCATCATGTAAGAGTCAATCTTGCATTAGAACTTGACTATGGAGTTAGTATTCCAGAGATTTCTAAGAAAGTTCAAGATCGTGTGAAAGTAGCAATCGAGAACATGACAGGATTAAAGGTCAGAGAAGTTAACGTCCGTGTCACAGGCGTTGCAGCAGAAGAAGAGTAAGAAAGAATATAAAGCAAAGTCAGACGGGACTGATCGCAGTTCCGTCTTTGTATCGCAGAAAGGAACCCTAATGAAAAGAAGTGAGGTAAGAGAACATATTTTCAGAATTTTATTTTGTGTAGAATTTTGTGAGAAAGAAGAATTTGAAGATCAGGTTGAATTATATTTTCATGGGCATGAAAATATCAATGAGAAGACACAGAAAGAAATTACAGAGAAAACAGAGAATCTGATCGAACATTTAGATGAAATCGATGAACAGATTTCTGCACATACGAATGCATGGAATTTAGAGAGACTTGGAAAAGCTGAATTATCTATTTTAAGACTTGCAACCTATGAAATCTTATTAGATGAACAGGTGCCAAGAAAAGTAGCGATCAATGAGGCAGTAGAACTTGCAAAGAAATACTGCAATGAAAAGGCAGCACCATTTATCAATGGTGTCTTAAGTAAGATTGGACAGGATATGGATGAAGAGTAAAGTTTTTTCTGTAACACAGATTAATACTTATATCAAACGAATGTTTCAAAGTGATTATGCCTTAAGGAGGATTTCAATCAAGGGACAGGTGTCAAACTGTAAGTATCATTCTTCTGGGCATATTTATTTTTCATTGAAAGATGAAGAAAGCCAGATTTCTTGTGTGATGTTTGCGAGTGCAAGATATAATGGATTGCAGTTTGAATTAGAAGATGGACAGGAAGTCATTGTAGATGGAAATGTCAGTGTCTATGAGCGTGGCGGAAGTTATCAGCTATATGCACAGGAGATTCGTTTAAATGGAATCGGAGAATTATATGTTGCATATGAGATGTTAAAACAGAAGCTTTATGAAGAAGGATTGTTTGACCACGAGATCAAGAAGCCGATTCCAAAGAATCCAAAGAAGATTGGTGTGGTAACGGCAAGAACAGGTGCAGCAATTCATGATATCATTAGTACAGCAAAGCGCAGGAATCCGTATGTACAGTTAGTATTATATCCTGCTAAAGTACAGGGAGAAGGTGCATCTGATACGATCGTATCTGGAATTCGCACTCTGGACCAGTATGGAGTTGATACCATTATCATCGGAAGAGGTGGGGGCTCGATCGAGGACTTGTGGGCATTTAATGAAGAGAATGTCGCAAGAGCGATCTACGAAGCAAAGACACCGATCATTTCTGGAACAGGGCATGAGGTGGATACTACCATTGCGGATTATGCGGCAGATCTTCGCGCGGCAACACCGACAGCAGCCTGTGAACTTGCAGTTCCAGATATCACAGAAGTGATGGAAGGAATCGCAAACAGAGAATATACAATGGATGCGTTGTTAAAACAGATCATCCGGCGTTATCAGATGAAATTGCAGAAGTATCAGATTACCATTGCAAATTATGATCCACGATTTCAACTTCAGGAACAGAAGATGCGTTTGTCAGAATTAGAAGAACAGATTCAGCAAGTGATGAAGAATAAGATGACAGGGTATAAGCACAAACTGGAATTGTACGCAAAAGAACTTCATGGGTTATCACCAACAGCGAAATTGATCAATGGATTTGGATATTTAGAAGATCAGAATGGTGAGCCAGTTACAAGTGTTCACAAAGTGAAAGAGGGAGATCAGATTTCCTTAACGATTTCAGATGGAACGATCCTTGCAATGGCAAAACAGATCAGAACAATGGATGAAAAAGGGAAGTAAGAAAGAGGAAGTTTATTATGGCAAAGAAGAAATTTGATATTGATCAGGGTTTTCATCAGTTAGATGAAATTCTTACAAAGCTTTCCAGTGAAGAAATCAAACTTCCAGAGGCTGTCAAACTATATACTGAAGGAGTAAATCTTGTGAAACAGTGTAAGGATTCTCTGGATAAAGTAGAAAAAGAATTGATCGTATTAGAAGAGAATGGGGAAGAACATGAACTTTAAGGATGAGATGAAACAAAAGGTTGCACAGATTGAAATTATTTTAGATGAATATCTGCCAGCACAGGAAGGGTTACAAAAAACAGTTTTAACTGCAATGAACACAACCGTTAAGGCGGGAGGAAAGCGTCTTCGTCCAATGCTGATCAACGAGACATATCAGATGTTTGGCGGAAAGGGAGATATCGTAAAGCCATTTATGGCAGCGATTGAAATGATCCATACGTATTCTCTGATTCATGATGATCTTCCAGCACTTGACAATGATGATTACAGAAGAGGTCAGAAAACATGTCATATCGTTTATGGAGAAGATATGGCGATCCTTGCAGGAGATGCACTTCTTAATTATGCGTATGAAGTTGCAACGAAAGCATTTGATCTTGCGGAGAAAGACCAGATCATGAATGTAGTTGAAGCAATCAAGATTCTCGCCAGCAAACCTGGAATCTATGGAATGATCGGCGGGCAGGTTGCAGATGTTGAACTGGAAGGTACACCGCTTAGTATGGAGCAGATTTTATTTATTCATAAGAATAAGACGTCTGCATTGATCGAAGCATGTATGATGATCGGAGCAGTTCTTGCAGGAGCATCCAAAGAAGATGTTCTGAAGATGGAAGAATGTGGAGAATATATCGGACTTGCGTTTCAGATTCAAGACGATATTCTGGATCTTACAGGAGATGAAGAAGAGATCGGGAAACCGGTTGGAAGTGATGAAAAGAATCACAAAACAACTTATGTGACATTAAAAGGATTAGAACGTTCACAAAGAGATGTAGAAGATATTTCAAAGAAAGCAATTGATATTTTAGAAAAATATGATAAGGGAGATTGTTATCTTACAAATCTTACAAGATTTTTGATCCATCGAACACACTAAGGCAGAGAGGAAGAGGGAGCATTATGCTAGAGTATATTAATGATCCGAATGATATTAAACAGATTCAGCCAGAGGACTATAAACTTCTGGCGAAAGATATACGTCGTTTTCTATTAAGAAATGTCAGTCGCACAGGGGGGCATCTGGCATCGAATCTTGGAATTGTAGAACTAACGATGGCGCTGCATCTTGTTTTGGATTTTCCAAAAGACCAGCTGATCTTTGATGTAGGACATCAGTCTTATGTGCACAAGATCTTAACAGGAAGAAAGAATGGATTTGAGAATCTGAGGCAATTTCATGGGATGAGTGGATTCCCGAAGAGAAAAGAAAGCGATTGTGATGCGTTTCACAGTGGACACAGCTCCATGTCGTTATCAGCAGCGCTTGGGATGGTTACAGCAAGAGATATCAATCATACGGATGAGACGATTGTTGCGGTGATCGGAGATGGTGCGTTGTCTGGCGGAATGGCATATGAAGCATTAAATAATATGGCAAGACTACGCAAGGAGAAGAAGAATCTGATCATCATCCTGAACGATAACAAGATGTCTATTGCGGAGAATGTCGGTGGAATGTCTGCGTATTTGAATAAAGTACGAACAAGAAAAGAATATGTGGAATTTAAAGGAAATGTGGAACAATCCTTATTAAGAATTCCGGGAATCGGGAAGGAATTAACAACAATTCTTAAGAAATCAAAAGATTCGATTAAACAATTATTTGTTCCGGGAATGTATTTTGAAGATATGGGGATCACGTATGTTGGACCTATTGACGGGCATAATGTTCCCTTGATGGTAGACACGTTAAATAGAGCGAAACAATTAGATGAGCCGATCATTATTCACGTGGTAACGAAGAAAGGAAAAGGATATCGTCCTGCGGAGCAGAATCCGGCCAAATTTCACGGAATCAGTCCATTTTCCTTAAAGACAGGGGAAGTTTTAAAGAAATCGGACAATCCATCGAACACAGCGGTATTTTCAGATACACTGATCAAAGAGGCGAAGAAAGATAAGAAGATTGTTGCGGTAACTGCCGCAATGCCGGATGGAACAGGTCTTGGAAAGTTTAAAAATCATTTTCCAGATCGTTTCTTTGATGTAGGGATTGCCGAACAACATGCAGTTACATTTTGTGCCGGAATGGCATCAAGAGGTCTAAAGCCTGTATTTGCAGTGTATTCAACATTTCTACAAAGAGGTTTTGATCAGATCTTACATGATGTGGCAATCGGGAATTATCCAGTTATATTTGGATTGGACCGCTCAGGACTTGTTGGAGCGGATGGAGAAACTCATCAAGGTATTTTTGATATTCCGTATTTATCTATCATCCCAAATATGACGGTGATGGCTCCGATCAACGGAAGGGAATTATCTGAAATGCTAAAACATACGCTCCATCATGCAAAAGGACCAACCGCGATCAAATATTCCAGAGGAGAAGCAAGCTCTTTGTATGAAGATCAATTTGAAGAGTTACACTATGGAAAAGGCCAGATACTTAAAGAAGGAAAGGAAGCTGTGATTATTGCAGTTGGAAATATCTTTGAAGAGGCAGATAAGGCGGAAAAGATTCTTAAAGAAGAAGGATATGAGATTGGTTTAGTTAATCCAAGATATATCAAACCATTTGATCAGGAGTTGATCATGAAACTGTCACAGACCTATGATAAGATCATGATCGCAGAAGAAGGCGTATTAAACGGCGGATTTGGAATGATGGTGAATGAATTTCTGAGTGAACATGATTACAAAGGTGAAGTCAGATGCCTTGGAATAGATGACCAGTTTGTGGAACACGGTTCTGTAAGTGAGTTAAGAAGAATGTTGAAGATTGATGGAGAAAGTATTGCAGACTCCATCAGACAATGGATGAAGGAATAGAAAAATGAAGAAAGAACGTTTAGATGTACTGCTTGTCAAGAAAGGGCTTGCGTCTTCCAGAGAAAAAGCAAAAGCGATCATTATGTCAGGAATTGTTTTTGTAGATGGACAGAGAGAGGATAAAGCAGGATCAACTTTTGATGAAAAGCAGGAGATCATTGTAAAGGGAAAAACTTTAAAATATGTCAGTCGAGGTGGATTAAAGCTCGAGAAGGCTATGAAGAACTTTGATATTGTATTAAAAGACAAAGTCTGCATGGATGTTGGAGCATCTACAGGTGGATTTACAGACTGTATGTTGCAAAATGGTGCAGTGAAAGTATATTCAGTTGATGTCGGGCATGGACAGTTGGACTGGAAACTAAGAAACGATGAAAGAGTTGTTTGTATGGAACGTACGAATATGCGTTATATGACGGAAGACGATATCGATGAAAAGGCATCGTTTGTATCTATTGATGTTTCTTTTATTTCATTGACCAAGATTCTTCCAGCGGTATATCGAATTTTGAATACGGGAGGAGAAGTTGTTGCACTGATCAAACCGCAGTTTGAAGCAGGAAGAGAAAAAGTTGGAAAGAAAGGTGTTGTACGAGATCCAAAAGTTCATGAAGAAGTCATTGAGAAGATCTGTGATTTCGCATCTACGAACGGGTTTGAATTATTACACCTTGATTATTCTCCGATCAAAGGTCCAGAGGGAAATATCGAGTATTTATTACATATGAGAAAAACAGAGACAATGGAGAATGGACATACAATGACAGATCAGATCAAGGAAGTGGTGGATGCATCACATGCGGATCTGGCAAAGAATAAGGAATAACATGAAGAATTTTTTGATTTTAACGAACGAGAAAAAAGATCCAGGATTGCGTATTTCCAAAAAGATTCAGGATTATATTGAAAAACAAGGTGGAATCAGCCAGAGAATGTGTGATTTTACAAGACATGTTCAAAAAGATATGAACTGCATCACAAAAGATACAGAGTGTGTGATCGTTTTAGGTGGAGATGGGACGATGCTTCATGCGGCAAGATTGATCGTAGATCATGATATTCCGATGGTTGGAGTAAATCTCGGTACCTTAGGATTCTTAACAGAGATTGAGTTATCTAAACTTTATGACGGATTGGACGGATTGTTAAATGATACTTTCCAGATCGAGGAGAGAATGATGTTAGATGGGCGCGTGATCCATGCGGATCATGAGACAGATCATCTTCCAGCACTCAATGACGTCGTGATCGCAAGAAGTGGTTTTTCAAGAATCATCTCGTTTCGTATTATGGTCAATGGCAAATTGTTAGATGTATATGAAGCAGATGGGATTATTGTTTCGACGCCGACAGGATCTACAGGATATAATTTATCAGCAGGTGGGCCGGTAGTGAATCCAAAAGCAAATGTTATTTTGATCACTCCGATCTGTCCACATTCGCTGCAGTCAAACAGTCTTGTTCTTTCTCCAGAAGATGAGATTGATATTTATATTGAGAACGTGAGAGAATCTCAGTTAGAGGAAGCCTACGTTACCTTTGACGGTCAGGTTGCGAGAAAACTTCAGCCAGGAGATGTTCTTCAGGTGCGTAAATCAAAGAAGATCGCAAGGATCATTAAAGTGAAAGGAGACAGCTTTTACAGAATCCTTCGAATCAAAGTTGGAGGTCAGAATGAAGAAAAATAGGCAGGAAGCGATCATTGAATTGATCCAGCAATATCCAATTGAGACACAGGAAGAGTTGTTGTCAAGATTAAATCAGATTGGCTTTAAGACAACGCAGGCAACGATTTCAAGAGATATCAGAGAACTGGCATTGATCAAGAAACCGGATGCAGATGGGAAGCAGATTTATTGTCTGATCGATCAGGAAGATGAGACTTCAAGAAAGTATCAGAGGATCTTAGCAGAAGCGATCATTTCCATGGAACTAGCAGAGAATATGCTGGTTGTAAAAACCGTATCGGGAATGGCAATGGCGTCTGCTGCAGCACTTGATTCTTTAAACATCATTGGAATGGTTGGTACGATCGCGGGAGATGATACGATCATGTGTGTTATGAAAGATAAGAATATTGGAAGAACTGCAATTGCTGAGATCGATCATATGATCAAAAAATTAAAAGCATACATATACAGAGACGAAATCTATGCTTCAGAATTTACATGTAAAGAATCTTGCGTTGATCGATGAAGTAGAAATTACATTTGATGAACATTTGAATATACTGACTGGAGAAACCGGTGCAGGAAAATCTGTCTTGATAGGTTCTATAGAAAGTGCACTTGGGAAAAAAATATCAAAAGATATGATCCGACCGGGAGCAAAAGAAGCAGTCATTGAACTGCTTTTTTGGATTGAAGATCAAAAGCTGATCAAAGAAATCGAAGCTCTGGATCTGGAAGTAGAAGACGGTCAGATCTTCATCAAACGTGTGATCAACGAGAAGAGAAGTATTAATAAGATTAATGATAGTACGGTGACACTCAATACGTTAAGAGAAGTTTCCAGACGTTTATTTGATCTGCATGGTCAGCAAGAACATCAAGTACTGTTAAAAGAGAAAAATCATTTAAGTATGATGGATCATTTTTTACCTGAAAACGCAAGATATTCCTTAGAACAGTGCAAAAATCTTGCAGGAGAATATCACGAGATTTCAACAAAGATAAAAGAAATATCAATAGATGACCAGCAAAGATTAAGAGAGATGGACTTTTTAAAACATGAGATTTCAGAGATTGAGAATGCCAATCTTGTCAAAGGAGAAGATGAGGAATTAGAAACGGTATATCAAAAGATCGTCCATAGCCGAGATATCATTATTTCTTGTCAGGCAGCACGTATGCTGACGGGATATGAGGAAGAAACATCGATTGGCAATCAGTTAAGTGAAAGCATAAGAAGAATGCAGGAGATCAGTCATTTAGATCCTCAGATCTCAGAATTTTATGAACAACTGTTGTCAGTGGAAGATCTGTTAAATGGTTTTCATCAGGAATTGACGACATATATGGAGAATATGGAATTTGATGAGCAGACGTATCAGGAAGTGGAAGAACGTCTGAATGTCATTAATTCTTTAAAAGACAAATATGGTCCATCGATTGAAGATGTTACAGCATATGGACAAAAGGCAGAAAAACGATATAATATGTTGTGTGATGCAGAACATGAGATTGAAATATTAAAGAATGAACAGGAACGCATCAGGGAACGATATCTTAAGGAAGCAAAGAATCTGTCAGAACAAAGATGTAAGGTAGCAAAGACACTTGGAAGCAATATCACAAAAGCATTAGAAGATCTGAACTTTTTAGATGTCAGATTTGAAATCGAAGTTACGAAAAAAGACCAGATTTCAGCAGATGGAATGGATCAGATCCGTTTTATGATATCGACCAATCCAGGTCTTCCAATGCGTCCGGTACAAGAAGTAGCATCTGGTGGTGAATTATCAAGAATCATGCTTGCACTCAAATCAGTAGCAGCACAGGCAGATGGAGTAGATACGTTGATCTTTGACGAAATTGATACTGGGATCAGTGGGGAAACTGCCAATCGTGTAGCTAAAAAGATGGCAGTGATCTCAAAGGATCATCAGGTGATCGCGATCACACATCTTCCACAGATCGCAGCGATGGCAGATAGTCACTACTTCATTAGAAAACAAACCGATCAGAAGAATACGCAGACAATGATCCGAAAATTAAATGAATCAGAATCGTTAAAAGAGATTTCAAGAATGATTAGCGGGGATCAATGGAGTGAAACGTCTATGGAACATGCAAAAGAAATGAAATCTTTGGCAGATGAAACAAAATTATACTGAGTATGTAAGCGGTAATCTTCATATAATAAAAAGGATATATCAATGACGATATGTCCTTTTTTAGGAGGAAAAATATGAAAAAATACACTTACCGCAAATTTTTAATTCTACTTTTTATGATCAATTTAATCGCAATAACTGCAGTTTATATAAAATACTGCAATGCAAGACTTCCAGATACGATTCATATCAACAAGAGCGAAACAGTCTCTCTTTGTTATGATGTACCAGTCAGTGCAACGATCGATCATCAAACGATACGATTAAATCAGCCCATTGTATTCAAACAATGTCACATGGGTCAGTATGAAATGAAAACCAATTTATTTGGCGCGATTCCATTAAAGAAGATTAAAGTGAAGGTCGTAGATGACCAAAAGATCACGCCAAGCGGTGAAGTGATCGGTGTCTATGTAGAAACAGATGGATTGTTTGTGCTTGATACGGATCAGTTTACCGGAGAAAACAGCATGGAATATGCACCGAGTAAAAATAAATTATATCGTGGAGATTATATCAAAAAGATTGATGGAAAAGATATTGTATCAAAAAAACAATTCATCGAAAAAATCAATCAAGGTCAAGGAGAATCTGTGATATTAACAGTCCAAAGAAAGGCAAAGATGATGCAGATCAAGATCAAGCCAGAACGTTCAAAGACGGATCACATGTATAAAATTGGAACATGGATCAGGGATAACACGCAGGGAATCGGTACGATGACTTATGTAAAAGGTACGTCATTTGGAGGGTTGGGACACGGTATTTATGATATGGATACAGGCACACTTTTAAAGATCAAAGGTGGTCTTTTGCTGGATCCACAGATTTATTCCATTAAAAAAGGAAAATCAGGAACGCCGGGAGAGATTGTTGGAAGTATTGAATACAAGGAAGAGAATATTTTAGGTTCCATCAAAAAAAATACGGAAAAAGGAATTTATGGAATAATACCAAAGAAACAACAAAAAGCATACAAGATAGGATATCGTCAAGATATCAAACCAGGGAAAGCTTATATTCTCTCCAATGTAAGCGGTACTATGAAACAATATGAGATCCAGATCAATAAGATCGTGCCATCCGACAAGGATGTGTTAAAAAGTATGGAGATTGAAGTGACAGACAAAGAATTATTAAAACTTACCAACGGGATCATACAGGGAATGAGTGGCAGTCCAATCTTGCAGAATGGGAAACTTATTGGTGCTGTTACACATGTTTTTGTAAATGACCCGATGAAAGGGTATGCTATTCTTATGGAAACAATGCTCTATGAGATGGAAAATTAGAGCAAAGGGAAATGGAAGCTGTTTTTAAAATATAAGTTTGCTACAATAGAAAAAAGGGAGGGTGAGAGACATGAAAATTTTGCATCTTGGAGATCTGCATCTCGGAAAGAGAGTGAACGAGATATCCATGATTGAAGATCAGAAATTTATATTGGATCAGATCGTTACATTAGTAAAAGAAGAAAAGATAGATGTTATTTTATTATGTGGGGATATCTATGATAAGGCAATACCGACGATCGAGGCGATTCATCTGCTGGATGAATTTTTAGAAGAACTGAGTGATCTTAAAGTAAAAGTATTGATGATCAGCGGAAATCATGATTCTTCGGAAAGATTGTCATTTGGAAGAAACTTATTTAAACGATCTAATTTATATATTGCATCACAATTTAATCAGGAAATTGAAAAGATTACGATCAAGGAAGATGGATACAATATTAATTTTTATATGCTTCCATTTGTAAAGCCAGCGTATATCAATCATGTATTAAAAATTCAGACAGAAACCTATGAAGAATGCTTCAAGCATCTAATGGAACAAGTGAAGATCAAAGAAGATGAGACGAATATCCTGCTGGCGCATCAGTTTGTAACGGTTGGAAAGAATTCTCCAGAATTGTCAGATTCAGAAACAAGCAGCCTTGGAGGGATTGATAATATTGATTACCGTCTATTTGATGCATTTGACTATGTAGCACTTGGACATATCCACAAGCCGCAGGCAATGGGACGTGAAATGGTAAGGTATGCTGGATCGATCTTAAAATATTCTTTTTCAGAAATTCACAAAGACAAACAGGCGACGATCCTTACGATCAGTAAAAACAAGCAGATCTCCCTATCCCATCATTTGCTAAAACCATTACGTGATATGAGGGAAATGGAATGTTCGTTAGAATCATTGTTAAAAAGAAAATGTGAAATTGGAAATGAAGAAGATTATATGCATGTCATTCTGACGGATGAGGAGCAGATTTTAGATGCGATCGGGAAAGTACGTACGGTTTATCCGAATGTTATGCAGATCAGCTTTAAAAACCGTCGTCATATGATGCAATATGAAACCATTCAGATGAAAGAAAACCAGATCGCAGATCAAAATCCAATGGAATTATTTGAACAGTTTTATAAAATGCAAAATCATATTGATCTGGATGAAAAAAGAGCACAGATGGCAATATCCATTTTTGAGGAGGTGATTCGTTGAGACCGCAAAAATTAATATTATCTGCATTTGGACCATTTGCAGAGGAAACAGTGATTGATTTTACCAGATTTAAAGATGGGATTTTTTTGATCTCAGGAGAAACAGGTGCAGGGAAAACGACTATTTTTGATGGAATCTGTTTTGCTTTATACGGTGAGCCAAGTGGTTCTTATCGAAAACAGGATATGCTAAGAAGTGATTTTGCCAAAGATGAGACAGAGACGAAAGTGGTATTCTTATTTTCGCATCGCAAAAAGCAGTACAAGATTGAAAGAAATCCATCCTATATGCGAAAGAGCAAACGAGGAGACAAAATGACACGACAGTCTCCGTATGCAGTATTATATCAAGAAGATGAGATTGTAACAACAGGAAGTCAGCAAGTGACCGCGCAGATGGAAGAAATTCTTGGAATGGACCGTATGCAGTATCAGCAGATTTCAATGATCGCACAAGGAGAATTTTTAAAACTTCTTTACGCGAAAGGAAAAGAACGGAGTGAAATCTTTCGTAAGATTTTTGGAACATGGTATCTGTATGAATTTCAGGAAAAGATCAAACGTAGACATCTTTCTTGTAAATACGAATATGAGAATCTTGGGAATACCTTGTTAGAGCAGGAAGATAACATTTTTGTATCAAAAGATGCAGAAGAATATGAAGAATATACACGGTATTTAAAACAAAAACATCAAATTGTAGAATTTATGGATGTAGTAAAAAGATATCAGTATCGAAAACAACAAGAATATGAGAATTTCCAGAAACAAAAAGAAACACAAGAAGAACTATATCAGAAGCAACGGATTGTTTTTTCACAGATAATGGAGAAGAGACAGAAGATCAAAGATATAAAAGAAGAAATTAAAGAACTTATAGTACAAGAAAAAGAAAATAAAGCAGAACAGCGAGCGATCAAAAAAGAATATGATCAGATCCAAAAGGAACTGCCGAAACTACATAAAAAGGAATTAAGGTTTCAAGAACTCCAAAAACAGATAAAACAATATAAAGAGCTGGAAGCATTAGAGAAAAAAAAGGAATCTTTAAAGAATGCGAAAGAACGTATGATCAGACAGCAGGAAGAAACGGAGAAAAAAAAAGAGAACGAAAGACAAAGAGAATTAAAACTACTAGAATTTCTTAGACAGGCAGATGAGATTGAAACACAATACGATCATTTGCAAAAAGAAGAATTGAAACTTCATGTTCAGACAGAAAAAAATCATGAATTGTGTAAGGAGAAAGAAGCTTATTTTGAGAAACTTCGGATTTATGAAGAGGCTGGAGAAGTCTATGATAAGATCAGAATGCAAAGAAAAGAATACAGAGATCGATTGTCAGACTGGCAGGATCGATATGACTGTAATCAAGCAGGACTTCTGGCAAGAAATCTGATAGACGGTCATCCATGTCCGGTTTGTGGATCATTACATCATCCAAAAACAGCAGATTTTAAAGAAAGTGATATTACGCAGGAGATGCTTCGTGCACTTCGTGAAGAAACGGAATTGATCGATCGGCAATATAATACTGCATTTGCGAAAGTAAAACAGAGTAAAGGTATTGTTGAGATATGTAAAGAACAGCTTTGCAAAAAAAGTGGGAAAAGATCAGAAGAGTTTGAAAAGCTTGACGAGATCTATGAAATCTCTTTACGACAATATAAAAAAGTAAAAAAAGAATTTGAAAGAATCAAAAAACAGAAAGAAAAGATAGCAGAACAAAGAGTAAAAGTTGAAAAATCCAAAGAAAAACAATTGAACTATGTGGAAAAACTGCAGGAAATTGCCGGAAAATCACATGAAAAAGATAGTTTATATAAGCAGACAGAGGCCAGAATAGAAGAAATCTGTAAGAATCTTGAATATAAAACATATAAAGATGCCAGTGAAGAACAGCAGCGATTATCTGATGAGATCGATCAGATGAAATTTAATAAAGAAGAAATAGAAAAGAAAAAAGAAAGTGTTGAAATACAGGGAGTTCATATCAAAGCGGCCATTGAAGAAAAAGAAAATACACTTTCGAGTGTTACAAAACAGTTGGAAGAACACAAAGAGATGAATGAAGAAATTTCAGATTTTAGAAAATTTGAAACAAAACTTCATCAGATGAAAAAAGAAATACAAAAACAAAATCAGAATCTGGAACAATTAAATCAACATATCTCTGTAAACGAACAATCGATAAGATTTATGGACAAGAAGATGGAAGAGTATAAAGAAACAGAAATGAACTATACACTGTTAAAAGATCTGTCAGATACAGCAAATGGAGAACAAAAGGGAAAGACAAAGATTTCATTTGAACGTTTTGTGCAGTCAGTATATTTTGATCTGATCTTGGCAGCAGCCAATGAACGGTTGTCCGTTATGAGTGAACAAAGATATTATCTGCTTCGAAAAGAAGAAAATGATATAAACAAAGGATCTTCTGGTCTGGAATTGGAGATTCTTGATGAATGGACAGGAAAAAGAAGAAATGTAAGATCATTATCTGGAGGAGAATCATTTAAAGCAGCATTATCTCTTGCGTTAGGATTAAGTGATGTGATCCAGAACAAAAAAGGCGGGATACAGGTTGATACGATCTTTATTGATGAGGGATTTGGTACTTTAGATGCGGATTCTTTAAATAAGGCGATGCAGATCATAAATTCACTGTCTTTGGAAGGAAATAAGCTGGTTGGCATAATTTCACATGTCGATGAATTGAAAGATCAGATCGATCAAAAGATTGAAGTTTATAAAGATCATGCAGGAAGTAAAGTGAAATAAAAAGGAATTGCAAATTCTTATGACAGGAAGTCGAAGACATGATATACTAGGAAAGAAAGAAAATAATCTGTCAAACATTAGAACATTGTACAGATTTGAGAACAGAGAGGAGCTGATGCATGCCGAAGCAGATCAGATTGTTGTGACAACAACAGAGTTACTGGATGTCATATGGAATCATCGAAGTGAGAAATTATATATTTAACAATTTACGCAGCGAAATATGACATAGATTTTAAAAAATAGAATTAATTTTGTCGAATTATGTCGAATCCTTTGGAAATCAACCAAAACTTGCGAAGAAATATGGGTTGTTTGTAAACTTAAATCAAATATATAATTAATTTGTAGAGAAAAACAGAATGGGAGGACTGAAGATGAACAAGATTAATGTGGCTATTGCAGATGACAACCAGAGAACTGTTGAGATGATGACAGAACTGTTAGAGCAGGAAAGTGATATTGAAGTAATCGCAAGTGCGGATGATGGAGAAGAAGCATTGCGTATCATCAAGGAAAAACAACCGGATGTTGTATTACTGGATATCATTATGCCGAAACTCGATGGAATTGGTGTATTAGAACGTTTGCAAACAGAAGATCTAAGTAAAAGACCGATCATTATTATGGTCTCCGCAATGGGGCAGGAAAATGTCTGCGAAGAGGCTATGGAATTAGGAGCATCTTATTTTATTTTAAAGCCGTTTGATCTAAGAACGATCATTAAGCAGATCAAGCAGGCAAAGATAAAACAGCAGATT
>UMEW01061901.1_pt1 | contig 21624 bp, 19 predicted proteins | sample 1964851 | NCBI WGS metagenome assembly UMEW01 (sample SAMEA4836030, study PRJEB28245) | human gut metagenome | biome: gut microbiome; material: fecal sample | place: Denmark | collected 2008 | reverse complement strand
GCTTCAATGTGCTTGCCAAGATGGGAAAAAACGAAGCTATATCAATGGAGAGTTGGTATAAGATTTGCGCTGCATTAGATTGCAGCATTGGCGACATAGCGGAGTTTATAAGTGATGAAAATGATTGACCATGTTTGTGCAGCCACAGTCGAGTACATCGACCGCATGCCCAAGGACAAAAGAAAGAAATATGGGCAGTTTTTCACAAGCAAAGAAACTGCCGTATTTATGGCAGGGCTTTTTTCGATTCCCGAAGGTCGCACTTCTCTCAGCATCCTCGATCCAGGTGCTGGTTCAGGAATTCTTTCGGTTGCACTCCTTGAACGATTGGAGTCAAACGCCGAGATTGATTCCATTGAGCTGGTTTGCTATGAAAATGATGCCAAAATTGTAGACTTGTTGTATTCAAATTTGGAGTGGGCATGCAGCCATACAACGAAAGATGTTTCTTTCAGAATTGTAACTGATAATTACATTCTCAGTCAAATGCTTGAGTACAATGGTATGCTAGGTGCAAGTCCGGATGCAGATAAGTTCGATATGGTTATTGGCAATCCTCCTTATATGAAAATTGCCAAAAATGCGCCAGAAGCAACCGCAATGCCAGATGTATGTTACGGTGCACCTAACCTATACTTTTTGTTTGCGGCTATGAGCATGTTCGATCTCAAAGCGGGCGGAGAGATGGTGTATATCATCCCTCGCTCATGGACATCCGGTGCGTACTTTAAGCAATTCCGCAAACGTTTCTTTGAGGAAAGTGCATTAGAGCATATCCATCTATTTGTCAGCAGAGATAAAGTATTTGAGAAAGAAAGTGTTTTACAAGAAACTATCATCATTAAAGCAAAAAAGACGCAGAGCAAGCCAAATACGATTACTATTACGACTACACGGAGTAATGCTGACTTCTCTAATCGGACTGTATTTGATGCCCCTTATTCGACAGTAGTAAATGGTGATGAGTCCTATGTCTATCTGGTGACGAACACGGCGGAAGTTCAAACTCTGAATGAACTGAACCGATGGACAGATACCCTTCCTGACATTGGGTTAAAAATGAAAACAGGGTTAACGGTTGATTTCCGGAACCGTGAAGCCTTACGTGATTCAGCAGAAGACGATGCAGTTCCACTGTTTTATTCGCAGCACATTCAGGATGGAAAGGTAGTATTTCCTGCTGGAAAGGAACATGAGTACATCGTTACTGAACAGCGCGGACTTCTGCAGGAGAACACCAACTACTTGTTCGTGAAGCGTTTTACAGCAAAAGAGGAACACCGCCGCCTGCAGTGTGGTGTGTACTTAGCCAGAAAGTATCCTGAATATACGGAAATCAGTACGCAGAATAAAATCAATTTTATCAGCGGACTCCGCGAGTTATCGGAGTGTGTTGTCTATGGACTCTATGTGCTATTCAATTCTACGCTGTATGACAGCTACTATCGCATCTTGAACGGATCTACACAGGTGAACTCCACCGAGATCAATTCCATGCCAGTCCCCCCTATGAATACAATTGAAGCGATGGGAAAAGAATTGATCCGTGTTAGGGATATGTCGGAAGCAACTTGTGACAGTATTTTGAGGAGCTATATATGAGTAAATTAGAAGAAGCAAAAGAAATCCTGAGTTCGTTGAAAGTTCCAGCAAAACAGCAAAACGGTATGTGCTGCTGTGTATTGCTTGCAATGGCTAACCTAACAGAAAAACAGGCATGGGGTTCTGCCGCAAATAATTGGATTCGTATTCACGATGTCATTGCGTTCGCAAACAGCAATTACGGAACAACCTATGCAGAGAATAGTCGTGAAACCTTCCGCAAACAAGCCATGCACCACTTTAGAAATGCAGCGTTCATTGAGGATAACGGAAAGGCAACCAACAGTCCAAACTATCGGTATCGCTTAACGGATGAGATGCTGCGTTTGATTCGGAGCTTTGACACGGTAGACTGGGAGAGAAGCTTGGCGCGTTTTATGGAAAATCATGACTCACTTGTTGACCTCTATGCCTCTAAACGGACAATGAGAAAAATGCCTGTAAAAATCAATGGCGAAGACTTCACATTCTCGCCGGGCAAGCACAACCAACTGCAAAAAGCAATTATCGAGGAATTTGCGCCCCGTTTCGCGCCCAGCTCCGAGTGCCTGTATGTTGGGGATACCACAGAGAAAGACTTGGTTAAGAACGTGGACAAGCTCCGCGCTTTGGGCTTCGAAATAACCTTACACGATAAGATGCCCGATGTTGTCCTCTACTCTGAAGACAAGGATTGGCTGTACTTTATCGAGTCGGTTACGTCCGTTGGGCCGATGGAGCCTAAGCGTATCAAAGAAATCGAGGAAATGACAACTGGCGTTATGGCCGGGAAGATATACATTACGGCATTTCTGGACTTTAAGACATTCAAAAAATTCTCAGAATCTCTTGCGTGGGAAACAGAGGTCTGGATTGCCGATATGCCAGATTACATGATCCATTTGAACGGAGATAAGTTTTTGGGTTCGAGGGTTTAAGGTTGCGGGGATGGAGTCGAATGAATTCGATTTGATAGAGGGTTACAACCCTATAATCTATGTTAGGCTACCGCTATTGACGTCCCTACTGTTTGCTTGACGATAACAGAGGGATACAACTATACAGAATCAGGATGGCAGGTACCAAATGAAGTCAAATAAAGGTTTTGCTCATTCCAAACAATCTTACACTGCGTTCCTGCTTGGTAAGAGAATAGACCTGCGGAGGAAAATAAATGGATCAGATTTCGTTTGATGATTTAATACGAGAGCACGAACTATCAAAATTACCGGGAAGAATTGCGTTCATTGATGAATGCGGCAATTTTGGATTTGATTTTGATAGTGAAGGTGTCTCAAAATACTATATCCTCTGTGCGGTAATTGTCAAAAACTCAGAGCTATCACAGTTGCATAATGCTGTATTAAAAGTCAAAGAGAATAATGGCTTTAAGGATACTGAAATAAAGTCTAGCGCGATAGGAAACAATTATAAGCGAAGGAGCAAAATTCTCGCCGAGCTCCTTCCTATTAACTTTCGTATAATTTTATTCGTGGCTGACAAACAAGCATTCATAAAGGATAGCCCGCTAACAACATATCGGCATTCGTTCATCAAATTCCTACATCAGCGCCTATATAATGTTCTCTATGGTGCGTTTCCAAAGCTCCAGATAATTGAGGATCAGATTGGTACAAGCGAGTTTCAGACTTCATTTAAGAAATACGTGAGAGAACATCGACCAATAAACCTCTTAGGGGAATATGAGTTTGATTACACGGACAGCCGCGACTCCATTCTTGTGCAGTTAGCAGATTTTGTCGGGGGCACGATAGGCAAGACCTATACCGATGATTCAGCTCCTAATTATCTTGAAATGCTGAAAGGGAAAATCATCTGTATTGAGCGCTTTCCCAATGACACAACACCATATTTTGGAGCAGCATCCGAGAAAGACAGAAGATACGATGAAGATGTGTTTAACTTGTCAGTTCATCGGGCGAGGGACTTCATTGCATCGCATGAGCATGATGATGATTTTGAAAAGCGATTACAAACCGCTCTTTTGAGATATCTTTTGTTTCAGGTACATAATGTTGATGCCCACAAGTATATTTCATCACATCAGCTTTTGTCCGTTCTCGATGAATATGCTGATAAAAAAGTTCGTCCTAATTATCTGTATCGTCGTGTGATTGCTCCATTGAGAGATGCCGGCGTAATATTGGCTAGTTGTGCTCATGGGTACAAAATCCCCATTTCCGTGGAAGACATCACCACCTATTTTAATCAAACCCACATGATCGTATCTCCTATGCTTCATAGGGTTGAGATTTGTCGAAACTTAATAAAACAGCAGACAAACAATGCGCTTGATGTACTGGATGATCCGGCATTTCTAAAATATAAGAACTATTTTGATTGAGAAAGACATCCTAATTGCTATTTTACGGCGTAGATTTCCCTGAGATGTTGAGGTGAATCAGGTGGTCAATTCCGGGTGATTATTGGCGGGAATCATATCAAAACCTGTCGCAAATCATTCAAAACAAGTCGTTGCGAACGGTTAGTACGTATAAAATAGCTGGCTACAAAACGGCTACAAAATTCGTAAGAAATCTATGTACAGCCCGAAATACGTGGATTATTTGGACAAAAAGCGTATCGAGAGTGCATTTTATAACCCTAAATCAAAGCCAAAGACTTGAGTGGGAATAACCCAACGATTCCTGCGGGCTCTGTTGACACGGGTTCACTTATTAGAAGAATACACCGCCGCATCGGACAGTTTTGATGCGGCGGTTTTTGCTGTACAAGTGTTGAAGCGTTTCAAAAGCTGTGCTATCATAATAGAAAGTCACAGCAAGTATTACTGATGGAGAAACTAAAAATGAAGAACGTAATTCATATTTTCGGAGCTTCCGGTTCGGGCACAACAACGCTTGGCAAAAAAATATGTTCGGAATTGGGTTATACATTAATGGATACGGACACATATTATTGGATTCCAACGGAACCTCCGTTCAAGCTTAAACGTCCGGCGAACGAGCGGATAGAACTGATGAAAAATGATATCAATAAATCAGCAAATGTCGTTATATCCGGTTCACTTGCAGATTGGGGAGATGAGTTGATTCCGTGTTTCACTTTGGCTGTAAGAATCGAAATGAAACAGAGTGTGCGCATGGAAAGATTGCTGAAGAGAGAGCAGGCGATTTACGGTTCGCGCATTGAACCGGGAGGGGATATGTACCGACAGCATGTTGAGTTCTTTGAATGGGCAAAATCCTACGACAGCGGCGGTGCGGAAATCAGAAGCAAGGCAAGACATGATCAGTGGCAGAAAAAGCTTTCGTGCAGGGTTCTGCATTTGGACGGCGAAGCCGAAATTGATGAAAAATTCAAAAAAGTGTCGGAAGCGCTCGGCCTTTTTGAAAAAAGAACTTGACAATTGCAGACTATTGCGATAGTATAGACTACAGAGATAGTCCGGAGGCGAAAGAATGAGAGAAAAATTGTTTGACAGTGAAGCGAAGGTTATGGAAATAATTTGGGCAAGGGGTGCGATTTCCGCAAAGGAGATCAGTTTGATTGCTGCCGACACCATCGGGTGGAACAAGAACACAACCTATACTGTCATAAAAAAACTTGAAACGAAAGGTTTTATTCGCCGTGACGAACCCGGATTCATCTGCACTCCGACGGTTACTCGGGCGGAAATGCAAAAAAGGGAGGCCGTATCACTGCTCAACAAGGTTTTCGGCGGTTCGCGCAAAGCACTGTTTTCAGCTTTGTTGGAGGATGAAAAGCTTACGGAGAGCGAAACAGACGAACTTCGACGATTGATTGAAAAAAGGTGACGACCATGCTCGGAGAGTTTTGCTATTGGATAGTTAATATGAGCATAACGGCTTCCGTTACGGGGCTTATCGTTATGGCTGCAAGAAAGATTAAAGCCGTCCCGCGCAGATTTTCCGTATTTCTGTGGATAATTCCGTTTGTGCGCATGTGGGTGCCTTTCGGCCTGAACAGCCGATACAGCCTGATGACGCTGATTTCGCAACTGACAACAAAAACCGTAACGATTTATCAGCCCGCGGACGATATCGCCTTTTCCGTAACAAACACACTAATGCTTGCAGACAGCTATTTCCCTATTGCGTATAAGGTCAATATTTTGAGCAAGGTGTTTGAAATTTCATCATTGGTTTGGATAATTTCGGCATTGGCTTTGATTCTTGCGTTGACAATACTTTATTCAACAACAAAGCATGAAATTCGGGATGCCGTTCACCTCAAGGGGAATGTTTTTCTGTCTCCGAAAGTGGAAAGCCCCGCAGTATACGGCATTATCAGGCCGCGCATCGTTTTGCCGACGTCGTTTGCGGCAGCGGAACTCAAACATATCCTGCAACATGAAAAAACACATATTCGCAGACTGGATAATCTCTGGCGATTGGCAGGCTTTTTGACGGCGGCAGTTCACTGGTTCAACCCTCTTTCATGGATTTTTTTAAAAGCGTTCCTCTCGGATCTTGAACTTGCGTGCGATGAGACCGCAACAGCAAAGTACAGTGAAGATGAGCGCAGGGAGTACGCACTTGACCTTTTGAACTGCGTTCAAAGCAAAAGCCTGTTTGTTTCGGCATTTGGAGGAGCAAAAGTGCGAACGAGAATTGAAAGCATTCTTTCGTATAAGAAGATGACAGCGTTTTCCGCAGTCGGGTTCGGGCTGCTGATAATTATCATCATATATACCCTGCTCACAAATGCAGGTTAATGAAAGGAGAATAAAATGAAAAAAATCGTGTGTTTGTTGCTGGTCGTTTTGTCGGTTGTAATGTTTGCGGCGTGCACCGGCAAGCCGGAACAGACGGAAAAGCAAGCGGAAAGCCATACGAAAGCTCCCGCCGTTGACAGCGGCGAAAAGCAGCGGCTCCAACAGGTTTTGGAAACGGTCTGCTCCGCGGATGAAGCTCTGGAACTTGCGAAAAAATCGAATGCCGTTGTTTTCGAAACCAAGGGTTGTGTTTTCGGAAAAGAAACATGGGATGCGTTCTATGAAAAGGTCAGCAAGGGCGCTCCCGCAATCGTTCTGTGTGCAAATTACTACACACTGAGCAGAGAAGGTATAAGCGACGAACTGTACGAGCAGCAGAAGGATAAGTACCCGCAGCTGGTTTTCAATTTGCTGGAATACGACGGCGAGACTTTTGTGCTGAGGTGGCATGAAAGCACGGCGGAATACATAGGCAACAGGGATACCTATAAATATCTGCTGCATTTCACGGGTGATGCGCCGTCGGAAGCAGCAAGGTATACACAATATGACAACTATGTTCTTGTCAACGATCCGACGGTAACTTGGGACGAAATTTTTCTCAGCATATGCAGCTCGCAGCTTGGTGACTCCATTCCGCACCATGTTATTTATAAAAACTATCTCGGTTGGAAGGACTGAACCGGAGAAGTAAAAATGCAGAACCTTCCGTTTCGTTTCCGCAGCTTATACAGCAGTTTGTATAAACGTGAAATGAAGCGGAAGGCTGAAATTTAATGCGGCGAAGCATGCTGCCGAATTGCAGCGGCGGCAAAAAGCCGAGGGTCGAAATATCAAGCTCACCGGCTGAGTTTAAGCTCGGGCATACGGCTGTTTCACTAAGAGGCGGATGATGCCGGCATTGCTTCGGTACTTTTCGGACCTAATTCACTTCAAAACCTCAAACCCGAATCCAATACCTTTGCACGGGAACCCCGTCCTCGACAACTTCGTTTTCAAGCACGCCGCCGTTGCGGATGATGGATTTTGCCGAGCCGATATTGTTCCTGTCGCAGCACATCAAAACCCTGCTTATGCCGAGCTTTCTGCATTCCTGCAGCGCAAGTGAGATCATTGCCGTTGCATAACCTTTGCGGCGCTCACTCGGACGTATACCGTCGCCGATATGGCCGCCTGTTTTCAGCAGCGTTTCATTCAGATAATGTCGAATATTGACAGCGCCGACAAAGATATTTCGGTCTTTGTCAAGGCAAAACAACGTTGTGTCCGGAACGTATCCGTCCGCATTCCCTTCCTTTGTTTCAAGGTTTTGAAGATAATAATCAAAATCGTGAAAATCATTGCGGAATATTGCATAGGGGGAAGGATTTGTGCGGTTGTTTTCAATATCCGCTTTCCATTCGGTCAGCATTTCAAACAATTGTTCGCGGTATTGCGGCGTGAGCCGAACAAGTTCAATATTCACAATTAAAATTCCTCCTCATTCGGTGATAGGTCGTTCAAGGGTGAAAGTCGATGTTTTCTTTTCGTGTTAACAGTAAAATCAAAACCTCCGCCGAATATTATGATGCTCGACGGAGGCCTTTTGTTTGCGTTTGTTGATTTGTGCTGCGGGGATTTTATTCCTCGGTTTTGCAGCAGGTGCCGCATTTTGCGGAAGCGTTGTCGCCCGCGCAGCTGTCATCGCAGGTGCAGTCATCGGTGCACTCGTCACAGCAGCAGTCGTCATCACAGCAGCAGTCGCCTTCTTCAAGCCTTGACTGAACGATCTGGATCAGTGCGTCCATATCCTCTTCGGCGGGGGAGACGAATTCTTCGGTGTCCTCTGCTTCATTCACAACAACCTGCATGATGTAGACGTTGGTTTCGCAGTCGCACTCCTCGTCTTCGCAGCCACATTCATCGTTGGTGTCGACGAGGACAGCGTACTCTTTGTCGTTATAATCGAAATAGTCGATAACGTCAAGCTCGAAATCGTTGCCGTCGTCATCGGTGAATACTACAAAATCTCTCTCTTCGTTCATGGTAATATCTCCTTTGGGCTTAATTTAATTGTACCCCATGCATTGTACCCCATTTCGGCGTTTATTGCAACCGGTTAAACGCATTTTTTTTCGAAAAAAAGGTCGAATCCGCGCACGCCGGATAAAAAAGCGTATTCGAAGCAGAAAACAGCCTGTCTTTTGCCGCCGCAATGACGGGATATTGCTATTGAGTTGATTTGAAACATGTGCTATACTGTTTGCATACGGTTGGAATGCCAAACCTGCATCGTTCGGTTCGGGTTCAATCAGGCCGACAGCCGAAGCGGCGGTTCTTTAATTCAGCCTGCCGACGGAACAGGCGGCTCAGTCAGCGGCAGGGCGGCAGAAAGGTGATACGAATATGAAATTTAAAAAACAGATTCCGAACATGCTCTCGGTTTTTCGGTTGATTTTAATCGGGGTTTTTATCGCGCTGTTTAAAAACGAACGTTATCTTTTGAGCTTTTTTGTTTATATTTTCGCGTTCGGAACGGATATTCTGGACGGTTGGCTTGCGCGGCGCAACAATTGGATCACAAACGCCGGCAAAGTTCTCGATCCACTGGCGGACAAGCTGATGCTGATTGCCGTTCTCGCATGTTTCTGGTTCAAAGGGGTCATTCCGCTTTATATAATGCTGATAATCCTTGTTAAGGATGCGATAATGATAATTGTCGGCGGAATCCTTTATTCAAAGCATGTTGTTGTTTATGCCGATTGGTTCGGAAAGATTGCAACGGGGCTGTTTGTCGGCGCAATAACGCTCACATTCCTGCAGCTTGAATTCGGCATATGTCCGTTTTATCTTTATGCATATTTTGCAGCCATAGCGGCAGCGTTGATCTCTTTCTTCCATTACGGGATAAATACCTTTATAAGAAACAGAAAGAAAAAATAATCGCCGAAAGGCACCGCATACCCGTTTGCGGCATATCAATGGAGCAAGGCTTTTCTTTGGAGGTATTGAAATGAAGAAATTTCTTGCTCTTTTTCTTGTTCTTTTGCTGCTTGTTCCGATTGCGGCGGCATGCGGCGGTTCGGGCGAACTGCGGCATATCACGCTGAACGAGGTCACTCGCTCCGTGTTCTATGCGCCGCTTTATATCGCGGTCAGCCGCGGTTATTTTGCGGAGGAGGGCATTGATCTTGAAATTGTGACCGGCGGGGGAAGCGACAAAAGCATGACCGCGCTTATATCGGGCGATGCGGATTTTGCATTGATGGGGCCGGAAACGGGTGTTTATGTTGTGAACGAGGGCAGCGCAAACCACCCGATGATTATCGGGCAGCTCACAAAGCGCGACGGTTCGTTCCTTCTTTCAAGGGAAAAAACGGATGATTTCTCGTGGGAGGATTTGCGCGGAAAATCCGTCATTGCGGGGCGTGCCGGCGGAATGCCGTATATGACTTTTATCTATGTTCTGCTGAAAAACGGATTGAAGCCCGGGGAGGATGTTGAGGTTATCAACAACATTCAGTTCAACCTGATGGGCGGAGCATTCGAAGGCGGCACGGGCGACTATGTTACGCTTTTTGAACCGACAGCAACGCTTTTTGAACGCAGCGGAAGCGGGCACATCGTTGCAAATGTCGGACTCGAATCGGGCGAGGTGCCGTACACAACTTTCATGACCATGCCGGATACAATCAAAAAGGAACCGAAACTCGTTGAATCCTTCATTCGCGCTGTTTATAAGGCTCAGCTTTGGCTTAAGGACGCGACTGATGCCGAAGCGGCGGAAGCGATGCTGGAATTTTTCCCCGATGCGGATGTTGAAACGCTGAAAATCGTTGCAAACAGTTATCGAAAGACGGATTCATGGATGGCTGACCCGATCATGACGGAGGAGGCATTCACACGTTTGCAGGATATTATTGACATCAACGGTGAATTGAAGGCGAGAGTCGAGTTCGGTGAACTCGTTGACAACTCGTTTGCCGAGGCCGTTGTAAAAGGAAAATAGGGGAAAACAAAGGCAAATGAAGGAAGCTGAGGCGAACGACACAGCAGTCAACTGAGTAATAATTATGCGTAAACCCTGCCTGTATGCGTTAACGGCGGGGTTTGCGCATTGAACGCAGCACGGTGCCGAGACCGAATGCGCAAAAACATACAGCTTTGAGCGATAACGAAAACGGGAGATAAACGAATGAGAGTGCTTGACATTGATCTTGATTTTTTCCTTGCGGACTGCTGCGAACCTGCACCGGCCGGCACGCGGCCCGATGCTGCCGGGCATGAACCGTGGCAGGCGGAGAAAGTAAGGGGGTTTTTGGAAAAAAACTGCGGACTGAATACGAAAAGAAAGATTCCGGGAAGGGTTTTTGAAACGCATGACGGTGCGCTGCAATTCTGGCAGGAATTGATTGCGGCCGGGCAGCTTTCCGTGCCGTTTGAGGTTGCGCATATCGATGCACACAGCGACCTCGGCATAGGCAGACCCGGACCCGGCTTTGTGCTGAATTCCGTGCTGCCCCTCAGCCCTGCGGAAAGAGCGGACATCAAACGCTACTATGAAATGAAACAGCTCGATGAAGCAAATTATCTTTTGTTTGCACTTGCATTTCGGTGGATTTCACGCCTTGAAAATGTTCGAAACCCGAAGTCTCGTCCGGACATTCCGCAATTTGCATTCCGATGTGAACAGGAAAATCAGCGCGGCTGCGGAGAATATGAATTCATTCGGCTTTCAAGCTTTGTTTCGAAACTTTTTGAAGCAAAAAACGGCGTTGAACCGAGAGTGGACTTCAAAGTTTTTGATGACTACACCGAGTTTTCGGCATCGGCCGAATATGATTTTGCTTCGCTTGCCGTTTCGCCGCGCTATTCCCCTGCGGAAGCCGATGTGCTTGTGAACGTTATCAAAGAATATTTTGATTTGATTTGACGGATATAATATGTTTCAAACGGAGCGGACGGCATTCGGATATGCACGGATTTCCGCAATTTCGTTCCGAAAAAAACATGAGCAAACGGCGTGAACATGTGGTATAATATGATTGGCTGAATATACCGCTGTCAGTGAATTGAACACGACTTTGCGGCGGCGGAATTCGGTCGAACAAATCCCTCTGCGGGACAGAAAGGAACGGAAAAATAAATGAGCGTGTTTTCAAAAGAATACTGTGAAAAAATGCGTGTTCGCATCGATTGCGGCAATATGCTCGCCGAGGCTGTCGGCAAACACGGCATCACGGCGGAGGAAATATCGGAAATGATGCCGCGTGCAGAGGGTGCATTTGCGGGTGTTGAAAAAAAGCGCGGTGAAATGCGCTGGCGGCTTCTGCCCGAAACTCAGCTTGAAATCCTTCCCGCCGTTGAAGAGGCAGCGGAATTCGTCAGGTCAAAAGCGGATAATTTCGTGATTCTGGGCATCGGCGGAAGCGCACTGGGTCCGATTGCGGTGCATCGTGCGCTGAATCATCTCTATCATAACGATCTTCCTTCCGAAAAACGAAAATCTCCGCGCCTTTTTGTGGAAGACAATGTTGATCCCGAGCGCATGGCTGCATTGCTCGATGTGATTGATACTGACCGAACCGTGTTCAACGTTATCACAAAATCGGGCAGCACAAGCGAAACCATGGCGCAGCTGCTTATTATAACGCGAATGCTTATTGACCGTTACGGCGAAGAAGGGCTGCGCGATCACTTGATTGCAACAACCGACAAACAAAAGGGCAACCTGATAGGCATTGCAAAAAAATACAACCTGCGCACTTTTATTATTCCGGACGGCGTAGGGGGAAGATTTTCCGAACTCTGTCCTGTCGGGCTTGTTGCGGCTGCCGTCGGCGGAGCGGATGTTCGCGCACTGCTTGCGGGCGCGGGATACATGGATGAGCTTTGCTCAAACGCCGATGTGAAAAGGAACCCCGGATTGATGCTTGCCCTGCTTGAAATCATTGCGGCGGAAAAGCACGGCGCAAACATCGGCGTGCTGATGCCCTATGCGGATTCGCTGAAATTCATGGCGGATTGGTATGCGCAGCTTTGGGCGGAATCGCTGGGCAAAAAGCTCGTGAAGGACGGAAAGGTTTTGCGATTCGGACAGACTCCGGTAAAATCTCTCGGCGTTACGGATCAGCATTCGCAGGTTCAGCTTTACACCGACGGACCTTTTGACAAAACAATAACTTTCATCTCTGTTGAAAAATACCGCAGTGATGTTGTTGTTCCGCATGTTTTTGACGACATTCCGGGGATTGCGTTTCTATCCGGACACAGCTTGGGTGAGCTGATTTCCGCCGAATTCCGTGCAACCGAACACGCCGTAACCGTCAGCGGACATATGAACAAGAACATCATCATGCCCGAAGTCAACGAATTCACTCTCGGGCAGCTTATAATGCTGTTTGAAATGCAGACGGCATTCGCAGGGGAGCTGCTGGGCATCGATGCATTCGATCAGCCCGGAGTCGAGGAGGGAAAGAATGCAACTTATGCCCTGCTCGGAAAACCCGGATACGAAGCCAAACTCGACGAATTAAAAAATGCCGAAGAGGCAAAGAAAAAACTCATCGTTTGATGCGGCGGACAAAAAAGTGCGGTGCGGGGAAACGGCTTTTCGTATCGCACCGCAGATCTTGTAAACACATAAATACGAAAGGATTGCCGAAGCCACTTGCGGGCGCGGCGCGGCTTTTGAATGAGCCTTTTTGATAAGAAATACCTGAAAAGAATAGACTGGGTAACGGTCGGAATCGTGCTTGCGCTCGTTGTGTTCGGCACGATCGCACTTGCCTCCGTTCAGGCAAAGCCTTTTGACGGCACGGAACACGGCATTGCGGATTATATGGACAAGCTCAACATGGAATACCTGCAGAAGCATATAACAAACTTCCTTGTCGGACTTGCTGCAATGATAATATTTCTTGTTTTTGATTACAGCATATTCAAAACTTTTGCAATGTGGGCATACATCGGCATAATAGGCTTGCTGATGCTGCTTTTCATTTTCGGCAAGGTGCGCGGCGGTGCACAGGGCTGGTTTGTTTTCGACACGCTTGAAAGGGCAATACAGCCGGGCGAGCTGAGCAAGATCGCATTGATCGTGATGCTTTCAAAATACGTCTCTGCCGCAATGGACAGGGACGGGCGATTGCTGAAATTCAAGGACGTTATGATTGCTCTCGGCATAACATTCGTTCCGTTCATGCTGATAGTTCTCCAGCCTGATTACGGAACGGCGATTGTATTGCTTGTTATCATGGTTGTGACATTCTTCGTTGCGCAGATAAAGTGGATTTATATAATCTTTGCCGCTGTCGGAGCCGGGGTGGGGCTTCCGCTGATGTACTTTTTTGTTTTGACCCCGAAGCAGCGCGACAGAATCGATGTTTTTCTGAATCCGTCCGCCGCAAGCGACGATGCAAAGTACCATGTCGGACAGTCGCAGATGGCAATAGGTTCTGGACGGCTCACGGGCAAGGGCTTTTTCGGTGAGCAGACGCTGGCACAGCTTCGCTATGTTCCGGCAAGGCACACGGATTTCATATTCAGCGGCATAACGGAGGCGGTCGGATTCATCGGCAGTACGATACTGATTATTGTTTTCTTTGCACTGCTTTTCCGCTGGATGTATATTGCAATAAAAGCGCGGGATAATTTCGGCACCTGCCTTGTTACGGGTGTCAGCGCAATGCTTGCGGCACATATTTTCGAAAATATCGGCATGACGATGGGAATAATGCCCGTTACGGGAATTCCGCTGCCGTTTATAAGCTACGGCGGGTCGAATATGCTCACAAACATGATAGGTGTCGGCATTGTTCTGAACGTTTATATGCGCCGTCCGATGAAACGAAAACGGAAGCATGACAAAATACGCGAAAACGGCAAGACGGTCGTTGTTTAAAAGACCGAACAGCATGTTTTGCAGGGCAATATTCGAAGTGTCCGCTCAATCGTTCGATTTGATTGAGAGATTAATCGGATTTGAATTCATATGAATTAACGGTTATACGGATTAACGGTGAAAAAATGAATTGGGAAGGTTACAGCGAAAATGCATCCGCAGCTCTTGATGCGGCACAGGCTGCGGCGGAGGAGCTGCATCACGGCTTCATCGGCACGGAGCACATTTTGATAGGTCTGCTCCGTGCGCCGGGCACGGCGGGGGAATGCCTTCGCAAATGCGGTGCGGATGAAAGCATGGTGTTTCCGTATGCGGACACTCTTGTCGGCGGCGGAAGACATATTTTCACGGACAGCAGGGGGTTCGCACCGCCTGCAAAACGCGTATTGGAGCTTGCGCTGTATGAAGCAAAAGCATATGCAAGCCGCACAATCTGCACGAAACATATCCTTCTTGCCGTTTTGCGCGAGACGGACTGTTTTGCATCACGCATTCTCGATTCCATCGGGCTGGACAGGCAGATGCTGAAAAAGCTTTTGAACGATGAATCGCGGGAACTCGGTTCGAACGGGCGCGAAAGCCGAAAGTCGGAGCTGCTCCGTGATGAAAGCGCAGCCGAAAAAACAAAAGGCAATGCGAAGGATTCTTTAAAAAGTGATTCGGCCGAAAGACAGCCGCATGATGAAAACGTAGCCCGCGGGAAAAATAAGCCTCGGGGCGGACAGAGTTCGCCGATGTTGGAAAGCTATACCGATGACCTTACGGCAAGGGCGGCGCGGGGGGAGCTTGATCCGTTGACAGGCTGTGAAGCGCAGCTGAACAGGTTGATTCAGACACTGCTTAGGCGGAGCAAGAATAACCCTGTGCTTACGGGAAGTCCCGGCGTCGGAAAATCGGCTATTGTTGAGGGATTTGCTCAAAGGATAGTTTCGGGTGATGTTCCTGTCGAGCTGCGTTCGTCGCGGGTGCTGCGGCTTGACTTGGGCGCACTCGTTGCGGGAACGAAATACAGGGGCGAATTTGAGGAGAGACTGAAAGCACTTCTTGACGAAACAACTCCCGAAACAATCCTTTTTATTGACGAAATACATACGATAATCGGCGCAGGTGCGGGCGAGGGCAGTCTCGATGCTGCCAATATCCTGAAACCCGCGCTTGCTCGCGGCGGGTTGAAGCTGATCGGCGCAACAACGTTTGATGAATACAGGCTCTATATCGAAAAAGATGCCGCGCTGGAACGGCGTTTTTCACCGATAGTCGTAAAAGAACCCACGCGGGAGGAAGCGATCGCAATCCTTCGCGGTTTGCGTCCGAAATACGAGGCGCATCACGGCGTTTCGATTACGGACGAGGCAGCGGAAGCCTGTGTTGATATGTCCGTTCGCTGCATTCCGGAGCGATTTCTTCCGGATAAGGCGATAGATATAATGGATGAAACAGCTTCCCGCCGGCGGCTTGCTCCGCAGAATACAGCGGAACTGCGGCAGGAAAGGGCCAGCCTCCGAATGCGTATTGAGGATGCATTGAATGAGCGGGATTTTACACTTGCGGCTGAATTAAGAAAACAGGAAAAGCAGCTCGGCGGATCGAGAACAGCGGATGCACTTCATACGGGAGCGGAGAATTCGAAATTCACTGCGGCTTCTTTAAAAAAGAGCTGCCGCCCGATCGTCACTGCCGGCGATGTTGCACAGACTGTTCACGAATTGACGGGGATTCCCGTAAGCAGTCTTGACGGCACCGTCCGTTCACGGCTCTCGAAACTGGATTCGTTGATCAATGCGCACATTATCGGTCAGGAGACTGCGGTTGCTTCCGTGTGCAAAGCCCTTCGTTCCGCTTTCACATGGAGGAACGATCCCGACCGTCCGCGTGCCGCAATTGCAGTAACCGGGGCGGCAGGTTCGGGAAAAACAAAGCTTGCAGCAGTGCTTGCAGAGACATTGTATCCGGGCGAAAATGCACTTTTGCGGTTTGACATGCGCGAGTATTCCGACTATTCGGCGGTCAACACATTGACGGGTTCACCTGCGGGTTCTGTCTCCGGCGGAAGACTGACCGAAGCCGTGCGGCGGAAGCCTTTTGCAGTGGTGCTGTTTGACGACATTCAATACGCAAACGCTGCCGTGCGTTCGCTTGTTCAAAGCATCATGCGGTGCGGCGTTTTGACCGATGCAAAAGGTAAAAATGTAAGCTTCCGCAATGCGATTGTATTCGTCACCTGCGGTGAAGGCGACAGCTTTAAACAGCGCAGGGCGGGCTTTTCGGATGAGGCAAATGCGCTGAACGGCAGCCGCGACGAGCGGGATGCAAGGCAGATACTTCCGCCGGAAATTGCTTCCGATGCGGATTGCGTTGCTGCGCTTTTGCCTGCGGCTCAAGCCGCTGTTCCCGAGATTGCAAAACTGATGCTGGATGATCTGTCCGATAAACTCAAAAAAACGGGCAGAACGGTTCGTTTCGGCGCTTCCGCCGCAAATTACATTGCAAGCAAAATCGATGAAGTCGAACTTGAAAAAAACGGTGCATGGGCTGTTGCACGCTGCGTTTCGAACGAATGCGAGGATTTTATCAGCGAAAAGCTGCTTGAGGATGCATACTGCTGCAACGACTGCACGGTAGATGTTGAAAACGGCGGGACGGGGCTTTGCATTGTTCCGCACAATACAAAAGAAAGTTGAGGTCACAGAACTATGAATATTTCACGCTTCGGCATCGGATTCAGATTCGATTCGATTGAGAACGGAGATGAACGCGAACATGCGTTCAACCTTGTTTTTTCGGCAATTGAAAGGGCGGACGTTCGTGGACTTCAATTGTTTGCGGGACATTTTCCGGTTGATGAAAGCGACGATAAAAACATATTCACGGTTGCGTTTGCAGGCGGCGGCATAAAACAAACACGCAGTCTGTTTGAAAAGCTGAACGACAATCCGCTCGTTTCGTGTGCGCTTGCGGAATACAGGCCCGTCGTTCAGACGAATGCGCTCAGACGGGCGGAGAAGCTGGCTTTTTACGGCAGATTTGACGAAAACGGAACCCTTGTCTTCAATGAAAAAGATTCGGCGGAGTGCGGCTGCAAAAAAACAGAAAAGCCTGTCGTGAACCCTTTTGAAGAATACGGCGGAAGGCGTATTGACCCTGTCGGCGCAGGTATTCGAATGCTTATTGCTCCGGACAAGTTCAAGGGCAGCATGGATGCACAGAGAGTTTGCACGATTATCAAAAATGCAGCGCGGCAATGCCTTCCCGGATGCAGGGTGAGAACGCTTCCGATTGCGGACGGAGGGGACGGCACGGCCGAAACGCTTATTCGTGCCTTTAACGGGAATATGCGTTCGGTGAATGTTACTGCGCCGGACGGCAGGAAAATTGCTGCCGAATACGGTGTTCTGACCTCGTTTGGTGAAAAAACGGCGGGCGCCACAGCGGTTATTGAAATGGCAAAGGCATCGGGGCTTGCATTGATGGATGAAAATGCATTGGATCCGCTTTCTGCAACGAGCAGGGGGACGGGCGAACTTATCGCTTCAGCATTGAACGAGGGGATAAGGAATATTTTGATCGGTATAGGCGGTTCCGCAACCAACGACGGCGGAATGGGCGCGGCAGCGGCTCTCGGCGTTAAGTTTCTGGATGCGGACGGCAATGAGCTTTTGGGCTGCGGCCGAGAGCTTGCCTTGGTGCGTAAAATTGATTTGTCGGGCTTGCGCAGAGATGTTTTCGAGGCAAAGATAACCGTTATGTGTGATGTTGATAATCCTCTTACAGGCAAAAACGGTGCGACGTACACCTACGGACCGCAAAAAGGCGCGGACGCCGAAGCATTAAACACTCTTGAAGACGGGATGAAAAACATTGCGGCCTTGTATGACGCTGCGGCAGGGAGAAAAGTGTCCGCCGAATGCGGTGCAGGCGCGGCGGGAGGCATGGGTGCAATGCTGTCGGCTCTTTTGGGCGCAGAATTGACTCACGGCTCGGCGGCGGTGCTCAATGCGGTCGGCTTTGATGCATTGCTTGGGGACACCGATCTTGTCATAACCGGAGAAGGGCAGCTTGATGCATCAAGTGCGGACAACGGGAAGGCCGTCGGCGAGGTTGTGAAACGCTGTGCCGCAAATTCCGGCGGCGCCGTGCCCGTATTTATTGTTGCGGGAAGGCTCGGAAGGGGCTATGAACATATTTACGAGCTTGCGAATGCGGGAGTTTTTTCAACAATTGTTACGGATGAACAGCCGAATGCGGACGGAGACTGTGATGCTGAGACGCGTCTGCGCCTTGCTTCGGAACGAATGTTCCGCTGCATCGCAAGTTCTTTTTCCGTGAATTCGCAGCGCAGCGGGCGCGGAATGCGGCGATAAAACAGCTTCTTGCGCAAACACCAAAGAGAGTTTCGCAACGATATGCGATTCAACCTCTGGTTGATTTGCTGATAAACGCAGATATATATGTGAAAAAAAGATTTCAATCAGAAATAATTTTAAAGAAACACGCAAAACAAACCGAAAGGAATAAATATTTTGCGGCGGCACGGGATTCAACCAACGGTTGAGCAGATTTTTTGGGGTTTTCAACCACCGCTTTATTGTCATGAAAAGCTTGCGTTGCTAAAATGAGCGCGAAATTAAGAGTTGGCGCAACACAAAAACGTTTTCCAAACGTAACAGATATGCGGTGCGGCGACTCACGAAAATCAGAAAGAGGGAAAAAACCATGAAAGAAAACTTTGCAATCAAACTGCGCGAGCTGCGTAAGGCAAGCGGAATGACACAGGAACAGCTTGCTGCCGAATTCGGAGTATCCGTTCAGGCCGTCAGCAAATGGGAAACGGCGGCTTCCTATCCCGATATTGAGTTGATGCCGCGAATTGCGGATCTTTTCGGCGTTTCGCTGGATGAGCTGCTGCGCGATGTTAAGAACGAGAAAAACATCGAGGCGGGTGAAGAAATTCATACCGATGCCGAACAGCAATGCGATGCTGCCTGCAACCCGGAATCGGTTGAAGTCGAATACGAGGACGAAAACGACGATGAAAATGACGATGACGATGAAGAAGACGATGACGATGAAAATGACGATGACGATGAAGAAGATGATGACGGCAGCTGCATCTTTGTGAAAAAGGGCAGAAACGGCATTGTAAGCGTCAGCACGGATGCCATAGAGGAATTCGGCAGAAAAATCGAAAGAATGGCAAAGAAAAAAGCTGAAAAAGCGGGCTGCGCATTTGAAAAAAGCGCAAAAAAACATTCGCGTTCTTCGACCTGTAATTACGGAAATCGTTTCGAATGGAGCAATATCATGATTGACGAAATGCCGGATGACAACACCATGCGCGTTGTGCTGATGCGCGGAAAACAGATCGTGTCAAGTCAGGAATACGATCCTGCGGTTTGCATTCCCGTTGAACTGAAATATGAAAAAGAGAACGGAATTGCGGGTATGTTCGGCAGGAAAGGCGGGCGTACCGATTGCTCGATAAATGTTGAAATTTGGGGCAATGCCGACATCAACGGCAGTGTTAACGGTGATGTATATGCGGGCGGAAATGTGAACTGCGGTGAAATCGGCGGAGATGTCGGCGCGGGCGGCAATGTCAACTGCGGTGATATCGGCGGAGACATTTCAGCGGGCGGAAGCATTGAATGCGGAAGCATCGGCGGCGATGTCAATGCGGGCGGAAATGTCGGCTGTGCGGATGTCGGCGGCGATGTTGAAACCGGCGGAAGTGTTGAATGCGGCAAAGTCAGCGGCGATGTCAATGCGGGCAAAGATGTGAACTGCGGTGATATACTCGGACATGCGAAGACAAGCGGGAGCATGAATTGCGGAAATGTTGACGGAAACGTTGACTGCGGAGGCAACATAAGCTGCGGCGATATCGCAGGACATGCGGAGGCTCGCGGCAGTATTGAATGCAAAACAATTAAGGGCAGTGCCGAAGCAGGCAGCCGAATAATTTACAAAGGCTGAGGATTGGTTCCGGTCTTTGAAAACAAGCGGCAAAGCAGCACTCGGAACGGCATAAAAAGCAATTAAACAACACTCAATTTCGTATATTCGGCAAAAGGCAGACGGGAAAAATCCTGTCTGCCGCTTCCGTTTTAAAACCAAAACATTGAAACTTTAGCAAATCGAATGCGATAAAACTAATCGGCGATTTCAACGGAAAGATTCGGATTTTCGGCTGCCGCGTCCGAAAACACGCGCAGCATCATGCTCCCGTAGCTGCCGAGGGCGGCAGTCAGCGCGCTCGTTCCGAAGAGAGTCACTGCAACGGGTTTGCATATTTCCGCAAGGCAGTCAAAGAGTGCATCAAGGTTTTTTCCGTAATGATCCGGAAACTGCAATGCCTCGGCAATGCGCAGATGCGCATCGGTAATTCCCGCAATCGCCGTAAAGTCAATGCGGATATTCTTAATGCCGCCGCTTTGTTCGGAACGGGAGCTGTTGTGTGTGAAATTGTTATTCGATAAGGTCATGGTCAATTATCCTCAATCATCCCTAAAAATTCTCAAAAACCCGCAGTTTAATTGTCCGCGTCGTAAAGCTTAATAAAGCTTTGATAATGGTCATCGGTATAAAAAATCAATCTGTAATTCGAAAAAACTATGCGTTTTGCCCCGCGTGAGGGTGCTCCGCAGGTGTCGATATCGCATTCGGTATAAAACCTTCCTTCCGCTTGCGGCAAAAGCCCCTCGTAGTTGCCGAACCTGTCCCCTCCGATGGAGCAGCCGGGCGCAAAATCCTGAAGCCCGCCGCCCTGCCAGCCGAGTTCCCGCGCCTGTTTCTTTGTTATGAAATTTGCGGGGAGATATCCGAAAAGGTGGATGTACAGAGCAACTTCATCACGGGAACTGTATTCGCCGATTTCTTTCACCGGCGATGAAGTCGGTTCCTGCGGAGGTGCAGTCGGCTTTGCGGAGAGCTCAATTTCGGCGGCTGTTCCGATTTCCGTGGGTTCGGTTGTGTGCAATACATCCGATATTGCAGCTGTCGGGGTATCGGGCGGGAAAACCTCTTCGGGTACGGTGCAGGCTGCAATGCCCGCAATGCTCAAAACAACAAGCAAAAACGCCGCAATGCGCCTTAAGATTCTTAAATCAGCATGTTTCAATATGATTTGCCTCCTTGTTCGGAAAAAGGTCAGGCCCAAAGGCATTTACGCAAAAAACTTCGCTCGCAGGCAGCCTTCATCCGGTGCGGTATCGGACCCACTCCGAATATGCTTTGAACGGAGCGAATACGGATATATGATAATGCCGAACGGAAAATTTTTCAACACCGTACGCGTAATAATCGGATGAAACCGTTCGAATTTGCATGTATATGCTGAAAAAACAGAGTGTTATATATAGTTAAAAATAATTTAAAAAAGGGGTTGACAAATGAGACCCAATTGAGTATAATATGGAAGTCGCTTGAAGAGCGGCACAATGGA
>UMEW01049794.1_pt1 | contig 23952 bp, 25 predicted proteins | sample 1964851 | NCBI WGS metagenome assembly UMEW01 (sample SAMEA4836030, study PRJEB28245) | human gut metagenome | biome: gut microbiome; material: fecal sample | place: Denmark | collected 2008 | reverse complement strand
TTTGAACGTAATGAATAATATTTATTATTTAAATTGTGGATTTACCGCCTTCTAACCTTACTTATACAATAAAAAACCAAAACTTAAAACAAAAAAGGGGTTGAAAAAAATAGAAATAACATATATAATGAAAATATAACTATAAAAAATGAACAAAAAAGAGAAGGGAGCGATTTTTATGAAAATAAAAATAACAGGAAAGGAACTAAAGATAACAGAAGCAATAAACGACTATGTAGAAAAAAAATTAGACAGAATTGATAAATATTTTGAAGAATCAGAAGCAGAAGTTACTTTAAGAACTGAAAAAACAGAACAAATAGCTGAAATATATGTAACAGCAAACGGAGAAAAATATAGAGCAGTAACAGAAGATAAAGATATGTATGCTTCTATTGATAAAGATATTGATATATTAGAAGGACAAATTAGAAAAGCAAAAACGAAAAAAGAAAAAATGATGAAAGATGCATCATTAAAAACAATGGAAGTTGTAACAGATAAAGTTTCTGAAATAAAAGATGAAATAGTAAAAACATCATATTATGAAATAAAACCAATTACACCAGAAGATGCAGTTTTAGAATTACAATCAAAACCAACACATAACTTTTTAGCATTTATAAATGTTGAAACAGGAAAAGTAAATGTTGTACATAAATTAAAAGATGGTAAAAACTACGGATTAGTAGAACCAGAAGCATAATTTATATATAAAAAAGGCAGGAAATCAAATCCTGCCTTTATGTATGCTTAAATATAAAACATAAATAAAACCAAAATTTAAATTCCTACCAAATGAGATTAAGTTATAATAAAACTTAACTATTTCATATTTCTTTCAGCTTGTTCTATCATTTTTTTAACCATTTGTCCACCGATTTTACCAGCATCTTTAGCTGAGATGTCTCCGTTATATCCGTCTTTTAAGTTAACACCAACTTCGCTTGCAGTCAAAAATATATTTGAAAAATAGAGAAAGCAATCGCCTAATAAAAAATATAAATTACTAAACAAGATATTAATAAGAAAAATTATACATACAGTTATCATACAGAATATACTAAACAAAAACATAGAAAATAACGATTTTGTTTATCATACTAAATAAAATCGTTGACAAAAGAAAAAGAATACGGTATAATATAGTAAAGTAAATTAAAGAAGGTGAAATATATGATTATCCGTGAAAAATATTTATCTAAAATCAGACCATTTTATGATCAAGATTTAATAAAGGTTATAATGGGAGTTAGAAGATGTGGTAAATCTGTTATATTATTGCAAATAATAGATGAACTAAAGGAGAAAGGAATACCAGATTCTCAAATAATATATATAAATTTTGAGTATGAGGATTATGCTTTTATAAAAAATGACATGGATTTGCATACTTACATTAAAGAAAAAATAGTAAATGAGAATAAGTACTATTTGTTTTTTGATGAAATTCAAAATGTTGAACATTGGGAAAAAGCAATAAATTCATTTAAGGCATCTAAAAATGTATCAATATTTATTACAGGATCTAATAGCGATCTACTATCTGGAGAACTTGCAACACATATAGCAGGAAGGTATGTAAGTTTTAATGTTTATCCATTTACATTTAAGGAAGTATGTGAATTTAAAAATATAACAGAAAAAAAATATATAGAAGAAACATTTGACGATTATATAACTTGGGGTGGAATGCCACAAAGATTTATGATGACAGACGAAATACAAACAAGAACATATTTATCAGATGTATATAATTCTATTTTAGTAAAAGACATTATAGCTAGATTTAATATAAAAGACTTAGATTTATTTAATAGAATAGTAGAATATATAGTAACAACACCATCGCAAAACTTTTCAGCAGAAAGTTTATCTAATTATTTTGCAAATAAAGGAGATAGAGAAGTTTCAAAAATAACCTTATATAACTATTTAGAATATATGACAAAGGCTATGATGATAAATAAAGCTGATAGATATGATGTTAGAGGAAAAAGAATATTAAATGGAAAATATAAATATTATTTAACTGATTTGGGATTTGGTCAGATAATGAATGTTGGAAAAAGACCACAGTTAGGAGCGTATTTAGAAAATATTGTATATAATGAATTGTTATCGAGAGGGTATGATGTTAAAGTTGGAAATCTAGAAAATGGAGAAATAGATTTTATAGCAACAAGATTTAAAGAAAAAATATATATTCAGGTGGCATATATTTTAGCAGATGATTCTGTTGTGGAAAGAGAATTTGGAGCATTTAAAAATATAGAAGATAACTATCCTAAATATGTTTTATCAATGGATAAGTTTGACTTTTCACAAAATGGAATAATTCATAAAAATGTAATAGATTGGTTATTAGAAAAGTAGAAGAGATGTAACATATAAACTAGGTAGGTGATGTCATGATATATTTTATAGCAGATACTCATTTTAATCATGAAAATATAATGCACTACAAATAATTAATATTAAGTAAAGGATATCAAAATTGGTTGGTATTATTTTTTGTTGAGTTGATAAATTTTCTAAAAAGAATAAATTTAAAATATTACAATTATGTTATATTTATTGTAATTATATATTTGTCATGTTATTATATAAGTAGAAAAATTATATAAAAATGGAGATTGAATATGAATGATCTATTAGAAAAAGCAAAAAACAATTATTTTAATGAAATAGATAGTGAAGAAACATTTAAAATGTTTAATGAAGTACTAGAAAAAACTGGAGATAATGAAGCTAAGTTTTATCTAGGAGAAATGTACTATTTGGCTATAGGTACAGAACAAAATCTTAAAAAAGCATTTGAATATATGAAAGAATTAGCAAAAAAATAAATTATTCAGATTTTGAGAGGGAAGAAAAGTAAAAAATATTGAATAAATAAAAAGTTATGTTATAATATCTTATATGAAACAGAACAAAAGAATTGGTTAATAAATAGGAGAAGTATCCAATATGCTTGAAATTAATGAATTAATTAAATTGTATCCTGAGAGAAAAAGTCAAATATTAAGAATGTATGCAAAAAATCACTTAATTGTAAAAGATAAATCTGGAATAATAGTAAGTGATGATTGCTTAAATATTTTAGGGGAAGATAAAGTAAATCTTATTTCATCTTTTCCAGACATTTCTAGTAAAGTTGTTGGATTAGATAAGAAGACATTAAAGTTAATTGGAAAGTTAGTTGAAAGATATCAACAAAGTAATGCTAGTAGCGAATGGACTTATTTATTTCAAAATATTTTGAATAATATTTCAGAATATGAAGTATTGTTAGGTACTATTGAAGAAGAACAAATAGATTTATTAGATAGTAGAACATTGGACAATTTAATTAATATTATGATTGATAAAAATTCATATAATATTTCTAATATGGAAGAGATAACAGATTATCAAAAAATTAGAAATGAAAAATGTAAGAATGTTTTTGAAAGCACAGAAGATTTTGAAGAAAAAATAGATATGGTATTAACGTCTAAATATGGTATATCTAAAAAACATGTAAAAGATATATTAGAAAAATATGGAGAAGACATTGAATCTATAAAAGATGAAAAATTAAAGAGCTTTATTAAAGGTGTAAGTTATGTATATAATATGCCTAATAATGAAGAAAGTTTAAAAAAATTAAATGCAGTAATGCAAAATGATAGTGTGGCTTCGTTATCTGTTAGTAATGGCTTTAATAGATTATCTCTTGAATATAATTTAAGAAAATCATATGCGGAATTGTATATTGATGAAGGTTTGTTTTCAATTTCTGATGGATTGCCAGTAGAGCATAGTAGTGCAAATTATGAGAGTGTATATGAATTACCATTTAATGAGGATGGAGTTGAAAGTTTTGGTATATTAATTCACAATATTGAGATTGGTCTTGATACTGGAGGTTTAGGGCAGGAAGATTGCTATAAGTTTTGGAATAGATGTGAAATGAATTCACCACATATATGTGCCTCATATATAAGAAGAGATTGTATAAAATCAGAGGGGGTAAATTTTGGATTTAATAATATAAGCAACGATGATTTGGTTTCAATATCGCATACAGATTCGTATTCTAATAGTGTCGGATTTATAACTGAGGCTACTGATAGATTTTGTAATCCAGATAATTTAATAAGAAATACAGGTGCGATAGAAAATAAGCATGGATATAATGAAATAGATATAAAAAGATTTACAGATAGAAACGGAGAGGTAGAAGCTCGTCAACCAGATTATATAATTATTTTTAAAAGTGATGGAAATATTTCTAAAATGGATAGAGCTCAAAAAGTATCAGAAGACTTTGAAAGACATACTGGTAGAAAATTGCCAATATTAGTAATAGATAAAGATAAATGTAGAGAAACAGAGATACTAAAATTTGTGCAAATGCAATTACAATACGAAAAAGAACCTACAGAAGAATTAGAAAATCAAATAAATGATACAAAACAAATGCTAATAAAAGAGTATGGAGGCAAAAATATAGTTAATGGTATTGCAGAGTCATTTTGTACAAGTAATCCTATTGAAGATAGTATTGAAGCATACAAAATAAGTTTAATGCAAATAGAATTGCAAAAAAATCCATCTAATAATGAATTAAGAGCAAAAATAGAGAATTTAAAACAATCGTATATAAAAAAATTAATAGAAGAAAGAAGAGTAGCAACTGGTATAAGAATAGTAGCAGATAGAGATTCTGAAATGGAAGAACAAAGTGAGGAATGGTCTAAGGAAGAGATAGATACAGACAATACTAACGATTTTTCAGATGATGACTTGGAAAATTGGGATAAGTCAGACAGTTGGGATAGTTGGGATGAAGATATTAATGATAGTGAAATTATAGAAAGTTTTAATCAATTAATAAATAAAAAACATTCTATATTAAAGGAATTTGCAGAGAGAGGTAAAACAGCACAGATTAGTGAAACATTTTTAACAGATGAAAAAGCTAGACAAATAGCTAGAAGTGAAGGTGTACCATTTAAGAAAGAATTTGGACGAGAAGATTTTTCGGAATTAGAGAATATACCAGAAGTAAACAAAGAAGTAAAAAGTTTTGACTAAAAATAAGGGGATTAAGAAGTGATAGATACAAAAGAAATGATTAAAAGTAAATCGCATACTGAACTGAATGAAGTAATAAAAAGACTTTCTAAACAAGAGTTGGAAAAAATTCCAGAGCAAGTAATAAGAAATATACATGAGACAATGGATAAAGAGTACATATGGAAATATGACGACACTAAAGAGTTAGAAGAACAAAACTTAATGGTAGAAACTAAGGCATTAATTGTTGAAATGTATGAAAGATATTTATGCTCAGAGGATAAAAAGAAATTCTGGAGTAATTATGACCGTATTTGTTTAAATATGATTGAAGAAAAGAAAAAAGAAGAATATAATCCAGATAATATTTTTAAAGAAAAACAATATGCAAAAGACAGGGTAGAAAATAATAATTTACCAGTAGAAACAAGAAGAGAAAACTTTTTAAAGAAAATAGTGGATTTTATAAGAAGTATATTAAAAAAATAATAAATGTATGATTAGAATGTAATAAAAATTAAGAATTTTATAAACAAATTCAACTTTGAAAAATTCGATACATAAAAATATTTGTGATATATTAGTGTCAGTTACAAGAAAAACTTACCTTTTTTGTAACACTAATTATATCTAAAAATGTTAATAAAAAGATGCAAAATCAAATAAATTTATTTAAGAATATAGCAAAAATGCTATGTTCTTTTTATTTACCAATAAATGTATATATTCTGCTGTGGAGCGGAATAATAAGTGTAGGTGATACTTATATGAATAATGGTAAAGAAAAAAATAAAGAAAATACAAAAGAAAAATATAAAGTAAATTATTTTTTTGCGGAAGACTCTAAAATAAACATAAACGAAATATTAAAAAAATCGTTTTTGTTGTCTTTGAAAGCTGAAGGAAAAATGTAAGAAAATCGCCTAAAATTATAACTAATTTTTGAAATGTATGTTATAATTGTTATAGGCGATTGCTTAAAGGGAGGGATTAAATGTATAATACATTACCAATAAGCAATCAAAAGACAAAAAGTTTTAGAGTAGGTCTTTATATAAGGCTTTCTAGGGAAGATGGTGATAAAGAAGAAAGTTCTAGTGTAACAAATCAAAGAGAGATTTTAAAAAGGTATGTGTCAGAACAAGAAAACTTTTTTATAGTAAAAGAATATGTAGATGATGGATATACAGGAACAAATTTTGATAGACCAGGTTTTAAGCGAATGATAGAGGATATCGAGGCGGGAATAATTGATACTGTTATTACAAAAGATTTATCAAGACTTGGAAGAGAAAGATTAGGAGTAGGTCATTATACTGAAATATATTTTCCAGAGCATAATGTTAGATATATTGCACTTCTTGATAATATTGATACCTATTTTGATGCAGGAATGAATGATATGGCACCTTTTAAAGGGGTAATAAATGACATGTATGTTAGAGATATTTCTAAAAAGATAAGAAGCTCTTTAATAGAAAGAAAAAAGGCAGGAAATTTTTTAGGAGTAACAGCACCGTATGGATATGAAAAAGACTCAAACAATAAATTTCATTTAGTTATAAATGAAAAAGAAGCTGAAATTGTAAAAAGAGTATTTAGATTATATCTTGAGGGAAATGGTCTAACAAGAATTGCACAAATATTAACAAAGGATGGAGTACCAGTTCCTGGAGAATCAAGGAACATTGGTAAAACAAGAAAAACTGCATTATATAGTTCTTGGAAACAAACGACGATTAGGAGAATACTAGATAATAGAGTGTATTTAGGTGAACTTGTACAATTTAAAAGAAGAAAAATAAATTATAAATCTAAAAGAAGAATAACAGTACCAGAAGAAGAAAGATATATATGTAAAGGAACACACGAAGCTATTATTGATGAAGAAAGTTTTAACGCAGTACAAAACATATTGAAAAAAAATAAATCTTTTAAAGGTACAAAACACGATTATTTATTTAAAGGTCTATTATTCTGTAGCGAATGTGGTGCGAGACTAAATGTGACATATTCAAATTATGCATTAAAAAAATATGGAGAATATAGATACACAACCATTTGTTATAGTTATTCAAGATTATATAGCGATATTTGTACAAGGCATTCGAACAGCATACCAGAGCTAGAAGAAGTTTTAATAAAACACATAAAAGAAGTTTGTAGCAGATATATTAACGAAAATTTACAAGATGAGTTAATAAATATGGCTAAAAAACAAAAACAGCTTGAATTAAAACAAATAAGCAATGAAAAAAGATTAGAAACATTAGAACAAAAAATATCAGATATTGGATTATATATTAAAAATCTATATATGGACAAAGTAAAAGGCGTAGTAAGCGAAAATGATTATATATCTTTAGTAGCAGACTTTACAAAAGATAAAGATAACTTAATAAAAGAAAAAGAAGAACTAATAAAGATTATAAATAATCAAAAACCACAAATTAATGAAACTGCTAAAATAGAAAGACTTGCAAAAGATTTTTTATCATTAGAAAGACCTACAAAGCAATTACTAAATGAATTGATAGAAAAAATAACAATATCTGAAAATAAAGAAATAAATATTTATTTTAAATTTAATAAATTAAATGAAATGAAAAAAATAAAAAAGAAAATAGCATAAATAAAAATGAAGTAGCTAGTAGATAGTGTTTAAATATATTTTTAACACACATATCACTAGCTACTTCGTATTTGAATTTGTCTAAAGCAGTCATAGCTTCTGGTACTAATTTCTTGTTACTTGAGTTTGCCATTGTTTTTTCACCTCCTGTAATATTACACTAGAAAAAACTACTGCTTTTTCTAATACTATCATTTGCAAAAAAGAGAAAAATAAACAGGAAATTTTTAGAAAAAATAATAATTTAAAATATTGCAAATTAGAATTTTTATATATATAATAAGATACGATCAAAAGAGGAGTGAAAAATATGTACAAATTAGTAGCAATTGATTTAGATGGTACAATGTTAAATAGTTATGGAATTGTAACAGAGAACACAAAAAATGTAATAAAAAAAGTTATTGAACAAGGAACAGAAGTAATTATAGCATCTGGAAGACCAATAGACTCTATAAAAACAATTGCAAAAGAAATAGGAAGTAACAATTATTTTATTGCAGGAAATGGTGCTCTTATTTATGATATCAAAAATGAAAAAACAATATACGAAAAATATATTACAAAACAAAAAGTATTGGAAATAATAAAAATATGTGAAGAAAACAGTATAAGTTACAATGTATATACTGACAAAACAATATTAGCAACATCGTTAAAATATAATGTTTTATATTATTACAAAGAAAATTTAAAAAAAGAAGAAAATAAAAAAACAAACATTAATATAGTTAAAGACATGTATGAATATGTAAAAGAAATGAAAGAAGATAAATTTTTAAAAATTACAGTATGTGACGATAATAAAACAGTATTTAATTATATAATGAAAAAATTAAAAAAAATAAATGGAATTGAAGTTTTAGATGTATCACATATGTCAAGAAAAGTTATAAGGCAAGGGACTGAAGATATCCCTATAGAATATTATTATACAGAAATTTCTTTATCAAATGTGGATAAATGGGATGCTATAAAATTTTTGATAACAAAACTAGAAATAAAACCAGAAGAAGTCATAGCAATTGGAGATAATATAAATGATAAAAAAATGATAGAAAATGCAGGTCTAGGAGTAGTAATGAAGGGAAGTACACCAGTAGTAACAGAAGTTGCAGATTATATTACAGATAGTAATAATGATGAAGGTGTAGCTAAAATATTACAAAAATATTACAAGAATATTAACTTTTAATTACAGTTAAGAGATTAGATTGATTTTAGGTAATATTTGAGGTAAAATTAAATAAAAGATTGTAAAAAAATATATACAAATAAATTTTAAGGGAGGAATTTGTCATGGCAACAAATCCAATGCAAAGAAAAGCAAGAAATTCATTTTTATTAGGAATGTTAGTAATGGTACTGATTTCAGGAGTAGTAATAGCATTTTTATTTATTCAATTGATGAATAAAAATAAAAAAGAGCAAGAAGAATTAAAAGCAAGTGTAAAAGCTTATGTTTTGAATAAAGATGTAAGCTCGGGACAAGTTATCACCACAGATATGTTAAGTCTACAAACTGTTAATAAAAATTTAGTTCCAAGTAATGCAACAAGTGATATTACAATGATTCAAAATTATGCATTACAAGATAAAGAGGGAAATGACATATATACAAAATATGATAAAAACAATAATCCTAAACTATATATTAATAAAAATAATAAAGAATATGAAGTACAAAAAGAAGATGAAACAGATAATTATTATATAATAGGTTCAAATGATTCAAAGGAATATTTAGAACTAAATAGTGTACCACTTATAGCTAAAGTAACAATGAAGAAAAATACACTTTTAACAACAGAATTATTAAGCAAAGGTGATAATCAAGTACAAGATGATGTTAGAAAACAAGAATACAATATGATAGTTTTACCAATAGATTTAGTAACAGGAGACTATGTTGATATAAGAGTAATGTTTCCAAATGGACAAGATTTTATTGTAGTAGCAAAAAAAGAAGTTGAAATACCAACTATTGGTACAGCTGATTCAGAAGATACAATATGGATGAATTTATCAGAAGATGAAATATTACATATGAGCTGTGCAATTGTTGATAGTGCACAAGTAAAAGGTGCTAAAATTTATGCTACTAAATATACAGAAGCAGGAATGCAAAAAGCAGCAACACCAACTTATCCAATAAATGAAAGTACTTCAAAACTATTACAAAGTGATCCTAACATTCTAGAAAAAGCAATGACAGAAATTAGAACAAGATATGGAAATGGAAATAGTGCAGAAATTAGAAACAATTATATTAATAGTTCAATCAACAATCAAGGAGAACAAGCACAATCAAACTTAGAAACAAAAATGGAAGAAAGTGTAACGAATTCTAAAAATTCAAGAAAAGAATATTTAGATTCATTATCTGGAACTACAAAAGAATAATATAGAAAAGGAGAAAATACATACATGAAGAAAATAGGATTTATAGGAGCTTATGACAAAACAGATTTAATAATATATATAGCTAAAATACTAACAACACTAAAAAAGAAAGTGTTGGTAATAGATGCAACTACAAAACAAAAAGCAAGATATGTGGTTCCAGTTATAAATCCTACAAAAATGTATGTAACTGAATATGAAGAAATTGATATAGCTGTTGGATTTCCAAATATAGAAGATATAAAAAGATATTTGGGATATTCAGAAGAACAGAATTTGGATTATGACATAGTTTTAATAGACACAGACAGTATAGAAGGATTTAATATATTTAAACTAGAAGAGTCATTTAAAAATTACTTTGTAACATCATTTGATGCATATTCACTAAAAAAAGGACTAGAAATTTTAAGTGAATTAAAAACTGTTGTAAGTTTAACAAAAGTACTTTTTGCTGAAGAAATGTTAAAAGAAGAAGATGATTATCTTAATTTTCTTTCACTAGGATATAAAATAATTTGGAATGAATATAGAATATATTTTCCAATAGAAAATGGAGATTTAAGTGTAATATATGAAAACCAAAGAGTTGCTAAAATAAAATTTAAAAAATTAAGCATACAATACAAAGATGGATTAGCTTATATGTCAGAAGAAATATTAGGAGATGTTAGCGAAATGACAATAAGAAGAGCTATTAAATTGATAGAAAAAGGAGTATAAAAATGTCAGTTGTAACATTTTGGAATGATGGAAGAGAACAAACAGGTAAAACGCTATCTATAGCAGCTATTAGTACATATATGGCGGTAGAACATAACTATAGAATATTAATCATATCAACAGGTTATAGAGATGACACACTAAATCAGTGTTTTTGGAAAGAAAAGAAAGTTAAAAGAAATTTCGGGCTATTTGGCCCAAATACAAATGAAATATTAGAAGAAGGAATTGTTGGTTTAGCTAAAGTAGTAAAAAGTAACAAACTTTCTCCAGAAAACATTACAAATTATACAAAAATAATATTTAAAGATAGATTAGAAGTATTACAAGGATTTAGAGGGGAAACAAGTGATTATGACGAGCTAGAAAAAACATATCCAGATATTATAAACTTAGCTAACAGTTATTATGATTTAGTTTTTATAGATTTAGACAATGAAATGAATCCTAGCATTAGAGAAATGATATTAGCCAATTCTGATTTAATAGTTGCTAACATTAGTCAAAGATTAACAAGCATTGATAGATTTATGGAAACAAGAAAAAACACACCTATATTAAATTCTAAAAAAACATTGTTATTAATAGGAAAATATGATAAGTTTTCAAAATATAGCATAAAAAATATTACTCGTTATATGGGAGAAAAAAATAAAGTATCAACAATACCATATAATACACTATTTTTTGAAGCTTGCGAGGAAGCAAAATTACCAGATTTAATTTTTAATCTTAGAAAAATAGATGAAGAAGATATAAATGGATTCTTTTTATCAGAAGTAAAAAGAACGTCAGAAAATATTATGTATAGATTACAAGATTTAGCAATAAAAAGGTAAGGAGGGAAACCTAAATGACTATAACGAACATTGTGTTAACATTAGTAGTTTTATTATTTGCAGGATATGCAATGTATTATATAATAAAGAAAAAGAAAACTGCTAAAGTAGAAACAGCAGTAGATGTAGATGATAAAACATATACTATAGATGTAATGACAGAATTCGTAAAAAAGAGATTAGATGAAATAACTAAAATTAACTTATATGATATAGGTCTCTCTGAAGAAGAATTAAAGAGAAGAAAAAACAAGAAATATGAATTAAAGAAAGCTTTAAAAGGATGTACATATGGAGATGTTAACGACAAAAGATACATAAAGGAATTAATATTCGATTTATTACAAAAAGAATATGGAGTAACAGAAACAAATATATCAAAAGCTATACCTTTTGATATCCCATCACTTTTAACAGCACAAGACAAATTCGATATTTTAATTTATGCATACAAAAAAGAATTTGCATATGAAGCATTAACAGAATTAATCAAAAAATATGATTTAGCAGAATTAAAATATATAGAAGGAGAAACAAAGCCTTCTTATGTAATTACAAGTGATGAAATTGAAGATATATATGAAAAAGAAAATATAGTATTATCTTTTTCAGACAAATTAAGTGTTGTTGTACAAAGAATATATCAACATTACAAAGGATACAGTAGCATTGATGAAGTAAGAGATATGAATATAGATGGTGTTTCTGGTGGTGTATCTGGACTTCCAGAAAGTTTTTTGAGCCAAGTAGCACAAACTGATAGCGATTACTTAAACCAGGTATCAGAGCACAAGGTACCAAGAGCATGTGATAGTATTTGGATATTTTTCCAAGGTAAATCAATTAGGTTAGCATTTTTATCTTTTGGAACAGAAGCAGAATTAAAAAGAGTATGTCAAAACATTTACAAATATAACAATCCAGGACAATTATCTGACACAAATGGTTATAAAATAAATGAAATGAAAGATGGTTCTCGTGTTGTTGTTGTAAGACCAAGTTTCTCTGAAACATGGGCATTCTTTGTAAGAAAATTTGACGTAAAAAGAGCAACATTAGAACAATTAGTAAGAGACAAAGGAAAAGAAGATACTATAGAATTATTAAAATTCTTAGTAAAAGGAGCTAGAATTACAGCCATTACAGGTGAACAAGGTTCTGGTAAAACAACATTACTTATGGGAATGATTGAAAATATATATGAAACAATGAATATACGTGTTCAGGAAACAGCATTTGAGTTACACTTAAGAAAAATATATCCAACGCGTAACATTTTAACATTCAGAGAAACAGATACTATTTCAGGACAAGAGGGATTGGATGTTCAAAAGAAAACAGATGGTTCTGTTAATATCATTGGTGAGGTTGCAACAGACCCCGTAGCATCTTGGATGATTCAAGCAGCTCAAGTTGCATCTAAGTTTACATTATTTACTCACCACGCAAAAACATTTCCTAACTTAGTTACAGCACTAAGAAACTCGATGCTTAGAACTGGTGTATTTACAGACGAAAAAACAGCGGAAGAACAAGTTGTACAAGTTCTAAACTTTGATGTACATCAAGTAAAAGACTTTAGAGGAAAAAGATACATAGAAAGAATTACAGAATGTATTCCAATTGAAAGCAAAAGTGAATATACATTTGATCATAGAAAAGAAAAAACATTAGAAGGAAAATTTGATAAATTCTTTGATAATGCTACAAGATTTTTTGAAAAAACAACAGATAAAAAATTATATACATATAGAAACATTTTAGAATATATAGATGGAGAATATGTTATAACAAATCCAATAACTCAGACAAACTTAAGAGAAATGAGAAATAATATGAGTGAAGCTGACGTAGAAGAATTTGATAAGTTTGTAGAAAAACATTGGGGAAATAAATTATCTGAGAAGGAAACTGTAGAAGTATCTGCAACAGTAGAAAATAAACCAAAAAGAAGAGGTAGAAAACCAAAAACAACACAAGCATAATATGAAAAAATTATGTAATTGAGCTAAAATAATGTAGAATAAAACAACAAAAAGGAGGTGCTAATATAAGTGAGTAACCAAATGATATTATATATTATGGGTGGATCAGCTGTAATTTTAGTTATAATAGTACTTATCTATTTTATATTATCTAAAAAAATGCAAGGATCTGAATATAGAAAAATTCAAAAATTGCAACAAGGAACAAAACAAAAGAGCTTTTCAACAGAGGTACTATTTCAAAAATTATACTTAACATATATAAAAATTCCATTTATAAAAAGATATGCATTAAAAATTAGAAGAAGATTGGAAATTATTAATATAGATGATGAGTATAATACAAGAAAAGGAACAGCTAAAATTTTAACAAGAACACTTGCTATAGTAGTGCCTGTTATGATATTAACAATTATGATTTCATCAAAAAACTTTTTATTAATGTTTATATTATTATTGTTTGAATTATTTATGATAGATACATTAATAGATGGTTCTGTTGATAAAATTGATAATAAAATATTAAAAGAACAAATTGATTTTTTCTCTGAAATAAGACATGCATACCATGAATACAACATGGTAGAAGAAGCAATATATCAAGTATCGCAAGATGATGAAAAAGATGTATCAAGACAAGGAGAAAAAATATATGAAATATTAATTTCTGATGATCCAGAAATGGAATTAGAAAAGTATTACGATATAGCTCCAAATAGCTTTTTAAAAGAATTTGCAGGAGTGTCATATTTAACAAAAGAATTTGGAGATAGAAAAGTAGATGGAGCATCATTATATTTAAAAAATGTTAATAATATTACACAAGAAATGCAATTAGAGATATTAAAAAGAGACAAATTAAATTATGTTTTTCAAAGTTTATCTGTTATTGCAATAGCACCAGTATTATTATTAGAGCCTTTGAAGAATTGGGCGATTTCTAATTTCTCATTTACTGCTAGTTGGTATCAAGGAAAAGCAGGAATGATCGTACAAATGCTTATATTATTAATTACTTTTGTATCTTATGTTTTAGTTAGAAAATTAAAAGATAATGGTTCAACAGCCATAGATACAAGAACAGAAAATCCTTGGCAAGAAAAATTGTATAAAAAGAAACCTATAAAAAAAATAGTAGACTTGTTTATACCTAAAAAAGGTACTAAAGAATATAGAAAAGTAGTGCAATTACTAAAAGATGCAGCATCTCCACAAAAAATGGAATGGTTATTCATGAATAGAATCGCAATTGCAATTGTTACATTTTGTGCTTCTATAATTATATTTACGCAATTACATGTAGTAGCGATCAATTACATATATACAGAGCCGACAACAGATTATAATATTATAGGCGGATTATCTGAAAAAGATGAAAAAAAGGCTATGGAAATAACAAAACAAGATAATATTATATTAGATCAATATAGAGGAAAACCAAAAACAACACAAGAACAAATAAAAACATCTGTACAAAAATTAAAATATTACGAAGGAGCAGAATCAACTGAAATAGATAAAGCTGCTGAAAGAATTTATAATAAATTGCATGTTATTAATACTGAATACGTTCAATGGTTTGAATTACTATTAGCATTTGTTTTTGCAGTAATAGGATATATGGCACCACTTTGGATATTAGTATTCCAAGCAAAGATGAGACAATTAGAAATGGAAGATGAAGTTATGCAATTCCAAACAATTATACTTATGCTTATGAGAATTGAAAGGGTTAATGTTGAAATAATTCTTGAATGGCTAGAAAGGTATTCTAACATTTTTAAAGCACCAATTACAAAATGTGTTAATAACTATGAAGCAGGAGCATGGGAATCTTTGGAAGCAATGAAAGAAGAGGTTAACTATGTACCAATGATAAGAATAATTGAAAGTTTGCAAGCAGCAGTTGAGAAAATACCAATAACAGATGCTTTTGACGAATTAGATTCTGAAAGAGATTACTATCAAGAAAAAAGAAAAGAATCAAATGAAAGATTAATTAAAAGAAAAGGTATGATAGGTAAAGCAATAGGTTTTGCACCAATGGTATGTTTGTTTGTAGGATATTTAATTATACCATTAGTATTTATTGGATTAACTAGTATGTCAAGTTCTTTTAGTTCTATGACAGCAACAACTACTAAATAGACAAGGAGGACATAAAAATGGAAAATGCAACACGAGCTCTAACTATGGCAGGAGGAATATTAATAGCATTAATGATTTTAGGAGCATTGTTTCTTATGTTTAACAATTTATCAAGTTATCAAAACCAAAATGACACATCAACTAAAAGTACACAAATAGCAGAGTTCAATAATCAATTTGAACCATATAATAAAGATAAGCTTACGCTTATGGAGTTACACAGTGTTTATAATAAAGTAAATAGCAACAATACTAAAAATCCAGAATATAAAATAGAGATGATTTATGAATTTAATTCTAATCACGAAGATGGAAATTTAAAAGAAAATTTCAAAAGTAATTTTACAGCAATAGAAGAGGCAGAAAAAATGAATAGTACATTTAGCTGTATAAATATAGAATACAAAGGTGTTGATGGAAGAATTAGCAAAATAGTATTTAAAGATACTACCCAGGAGGTAAAAAGCTGGGTTAGAGTTAAAAGAAATTAGGAGGTAAAGCAATGGAAAATGCATCAAAAGCTTTAATTATGGCAGCAGGAGTGCTAATAGGAGTATTAATTTTATCTTTAGCTGCGTTTTTATTTCTAGATTTTGGTGCAACTTCTGAAAGTGTATATAGCCAAATGGAAAGTCAACAATTAACACAGTACAATGCACAATATACAGTATATAGTGGAAGGAATGATATTACGATATATGAAATTATTTCTTTAGCTAATTTAGCGAAAGAAAATAATGATTATTATAAATATTATACTGATTATGAAGATGTATATAAAGTACAAGTATTCTTTCCGAAATATCAAAATTTACAAGACGAATCATCAAATGAAAAGCAAAATTTAATTAATTTATATAATGCAGTAGATAATAATGGCAACTTGATAACAAAATTTAAATGTAAGACCATTGAGTACCATGATTCTGGAGGAAGAGTAAGATTAGTGAAATTTGAAATATAAAATTCATATATTTATTTTGTGACAAAAATCTTAAAAAAACTTGAAGAATAAAAGTATAAATGATATAATAAAAAGGATTTATGATGAAAAAAATAGCAATATTTTTATTAATAATAATAGGTATAGTATCAACTATTTCTTATTTATATTTAAATAGTATTAATAATCAAAGGATAGCTCAAAAAGAAAATATAAAATTTGAAATATATAAAGATGAAGAAATAACTGGAGCTGAAGTAACTACTTTAATTAATAAAGCAATTAATTCAAATCAACAAAATGAGATAGAAAAAGATAAAAAAGGTAGATATATAGATAATGAAACTAATTCAATAAATATAGATATTAAATTTATAGATGATGATGTTACTTATAATATAGAAAAAATTTATAATAATGGAATGGACAAGTTCTTGACATATTATAGAGATATAAAGTTTAAATGTGTAGATGTTCAATATCATGATAAAACACAAAAGATTAAATATATGTTGTTTGAACAAATTACACAATAAAAATTAGTTATTAATATTACTAGGAAAGAAACTAGTATAAAAATATATAAGAAAAAACAAAGGAGGAATTTTTATGGAGAATGCATCAAAAGCATTAATTATTGCAGGAGCTATATTATTAGCTATACTATTAATATCATTAGGAATAATGATATTCAATCAAGCACAAGATACAGTAAACAACAGCGGAATGACACAAGCTGAAATAACAACGTTTAATAATAAGTTCTTGAAATATGAGGGAACACAAAAAGGGTCAGTTGTAAAGTCATTAGTAAATGAAGTTATAGCAAGCAATGCTGATTCTAGTAATCCAGTAGTTAAAGTAAACGGAGCTGGTGGAGGCATAACAACATCTGACATTGATACTACAGCTACTTATACGGTTGCATTAGAATATAATTCGAATGGTCGTGTTGCTAATATTACTTATAGTACTAAATAGTAAGGAGGGATACTATGGAAGAAAACATAGCAGATGCATTAAAAATGGCAGGTTCAGTTTTATTATTTGTTATGGGACTTTCCATAGCTATTCTAGCCTTTTCACAAGCTAGAGAATCAATGGATATTGTTCTATCATATTCTGATAGAGAATCATTATCAATAGAAGGAAATCCAAGATTTTATTATCTTTCTAAAGATAATGACACAAGCAGGTATGTGGGAAAAGAAACAATCATTCCAGCTATATATAGAGCATATAAAGAAAATTATAAAATTGTATTTAAATTTCCAGATGATTATTATTTATTTAAACAAGAAGTAAAGAATGCTAAAGGTTTAAACAAAGAAAAAAAAATAAGCACTTTAGATTTAGCTAATCAATCACTTTCAAGTGATTTAGCAAGTAGGCAATTTTTAAATGGAATTATCTATGGAGATTTTGAATATGAAAATGAAAAATCTAAAAATGATTATATAAATAAATTTAAAATTACCCCAAACGATATTAGTTTGTATCAATATCTTACAGAAAAAGAAAGTACATATAAGATTAAAGAATATTTAGGTACTTATTATATAGAAGATGTTAATGGAACAAGTGAAGTAAATGCTGTAAACAAAACAGAAAAAAGAGTAATAACTTATGAATTTGTGAATCGATAAGTAAGTATAATATATTTAAAATTTATGTTATAAGTATTAGATAAATAAAGGAGGAATAAAAATGAGTGATACTTTAATAACAATAATTGCAATAGCACTAGCAGCAGTATTAATGTTTGTATTTCCACTAATGACAATGTCTGATAGAACAGATGATGTAGCACAATTAACAGTGGAAACAGCTACAACAGAATTTGTTGATACAGCAAGATCAACAGGTAAAATTACAAAAGCTAATTATGATAAATTTATAGAAACAATAACCTCAACAGGGAATACTTATAATGTAGATATGGAAGTTCAAGTAAAAGATGATAACCTAGGTAAAAAAGTTTCACAAGCGACTGCCGATAAAATAGGTGAAAATGTATATTATTCTGTTTATACTTCACAAATTGAAGAGGCTATTAATAGCAAAAATGCTGCATATTTTTGTAAAGAAGGAGACATTGTTTCTGCAAGTGTAAAAAACACAAATCAGACAATTTCACAACAGTTAAAGAACTTTTTTTACACAGTAACTGGAAATGATTCATATACAATTGCCGCTGAACATGCAGGAGTAGTTACAGCCAATGGAAAATAATAAATAAAAGATATAAAAGGGGATAGCTTGTAATTGTAATATTGCAAGCTATTTAAACTAATATAATAAAGAAAGGTATAAAATATGAAATTACAAGGGTTAGCTGTTATAGCAATTATTATCATATTACCAATGAGTATTATATTGAGTTCATATTCACAAAGCCAAATAAAAACATTACAATTACAAACACAGTATGATTCTAAATTGCAAAATGCTACATATGATGCAATTAAAGCATTTCAATTGAATATGTCTAATAGTAGCACATCAGACTTGGCAAATTCTAAGATGCGTGACATAAAAGCATCAGTTAATACTTTTTATAACTCATTAGCAAGTCATTTTAATATGGTTGGATATGGAAAAGATGTATTACAAAATTATGTTCCAGCAATTGTATATACTCTTTATGATGGATATTATATTTACTCCGCTTATGATAATACATTAGATGCAGAAGATAAATTTGACGAAAATGCAAGTTATAAGAATGGGGAAAGCATATATGGATTAAAACCTTATATATATTATAGTTGTAGATATAAGCCAAACGATAATAGTGATTTTGTTATAACATATTCTTTAGATAGCTATATTACAATACAAGGAATCATTGATCGGAAATCCTGTTAATGAGTCAGGTTATTTATTAACAGGGGTGAATAAAGATAATTCAAACAATTATACATATAGAGGAGTAGAAATTCTGAAAGAGGAGTCAATAGAAAATTTAAAACAATATGTATATGAAGCAGGTGCAACACCTTCTTCAGGTGAAGGAAAAATAATTTTGGTAAATAATAATTTAGCAGGAAGTATTAATAAATATTTTTGCAGAAAATTAAACGGAGTTAAATATTATATTAAAGAAAACAATGGAGTATTTGCAGTAATAAATGATACTATTTATAAACAAAGTGATATATCTGAAGATAATATAAAAAATAATACCAATGCTATAAAATATTATGAACAAGCATACAATATTAAAAAGTTTATAGGAGACAATAGAACTTTACAAAATTTAAAAGTTGAAGATGCTGTTGATAGTTTGGGCAATAAATATACTACAGAAACATATTATAATTATGGCAAGATATTTGATGAACTTTTTGATACAACAGGAACATATATTGAAGACTCTAATTCTAATTTTAATGCTCATAAATTACAAGTTATAAAAAATTCAATAGAAAGCAATTTAATGGTAGCTATAGCAAATTATAATAATGTATCAACTTCGGGTGTAAATTTTCAAATGCCTAAATTACAAGATTATGAATGGGAGCAAATAACACAAAGCATTTCAATGATTACATTTCTTCAAGGATTAAACATAGGTGGGAAAATTTATAATGGACATGCTATTGTTACTAATAATAATAATGAAGAATATGTTTCAGAAGATTCAATTTATATTTTGGATAATCATTTGAATACATATTATAAAATAACAGATCCAGATTTGTTAAATGGTCATGACTTGTCTGCTCAAAATGCTACAGGAATACTGAATAGTGATTTTGAAAGAAGGACAGCAACAGCTACATATGGAACTGATGAATCAAAGATGGAAAAGACAATTTATTATTACCCAAAAACAGAGTTTGCTTCTTATAATTCAATTATAAATGATAATGGAAGTAGTAATAAAGAAGATGTTTCAGAAGATGTTTCAGAAGATGTTTCAGAATATGTGAATACGTTAGCAAAAAAACGGAAGCGGAAATGGATATAGATTAGCACAAATTTATTATATAGCATTAGGAAGAGAACGTTATGGAATGTATAGAGTAACAAACTTTTTTGAAGATGTTCAAGAAGATTTGAACAAAAAGGTTATTAAATAAAAATGAAGGGCTAAAACAAAAAATGAAAAAAATAAACAAAGATTATTTAATATCAGCGGTACTATTTATTATAATAATAATTATTAGTTGGAATTTTATAAAAGGATTTAATTCATATGATACATATAAAATGTATCAATTAGGATATGTAAAATACGCAAAACAATTATTTTTTGCGGATGGAAGAATATTTTCAGGTTTTTATATATTAATAGCTCAATTGTTTAATATACTTGAGGAAGATTTATACCATTTTTCCATTATTCTATGTATTATTATTGTTGTTGGAAATATAATTTATTTTAAAAAGTTGTTGTTAAAAATATCTGATAAGAAATTAAATGACTATTTAATGTCTATATTAGCATTCATTACAATATTTAATTTTTCGTATGTAGATAATATGAGATTTATAGAAATGCCAATTATTGCATTAAGTATATTTTGTTATATGATAGCAGCTAAAAAAGCAGTAATAGATAAAAAGAATATGAAAAGTTTGGTATACCTTTTAATTGCAGTATTTATGTATCAAGCAACCATAAACGTTTTTTTTATAATGACTATATTTTTGTTATTACAGAAATATAAAACAATTGATAATCAAGTTATATTAAAAGCAATTAAGATTTTAGCTTTAAGTATAATTCCAATTATTGTAAATTATCTATATATGGAGATATATGGAAGCTTGTTTGTTTATACAGAAAGAGGAATGATAAATATTAAAATGATTCCTTTGAAGTTTATTGATAGCATGCTTACTTTAGTAAATGTATTTATTTATTCGAAAAGTGTTCTGCCTAAGTATTTTTATTGTATAATGATAGTAATTAATATAATACTACTATTCTTGCTATTATTTAAATATAAAGAAAAGAAAATTTACGATACATATTATTCAATAGTTGTAATACTAATAGTTTCTTTTTTTTCATGTTTACCAGTTATATGGTTTTTTACTATTGAAGATATAAATTCTTCGTTATCAGGTAGATTGTTTTGGGCTGTTGGTGCTACTTATGGATTTATGATGATACTGGTATATTTGAATACAGATTTAATAGAAAAAAATATATATAAATTTGTATATATCGGATTAATACTTATATATGCAGTTGTTTTATATTATGGCATGAATAATGTAATGAAAGAAGAAAGAGCAAAAAATGATATGGATAGAAGTATATGCTATATGATTAAGGAGAATATTGAACAATATGAGAAGATTAATAATTGCAAAGTAGACAAATTAAAAATAAAAGTTGATGTAACATTTGAAGGATTATCAAAAGATAATGAAAAATTTAGCAAAGAAAGAAGTTATATAATGTCAGGGATGTCAATAGGAAAATTATTAGAATTTTATTGTGGAATGAAGATGGTTATTCAATATATACCTGAAAAAGTAATCAATTTTAAAAAGAATATAGATTTTTATTATGAAGAAGATATAGCTTATGTGTATATGAATATTTAGATAATGTATATAAAAATAAAAAAAGTTAATACTAATAATAGCAAAAATTAAGGAGAATTTTATGAAAAGAGTCTTAAAAATGCTATTATTAGTATTTTTTTTAATTATTATATATGTATATACATTATTAATAGAATCAATACCAAATGAATTAGTGATATTTGAGGGAGAAAATATTTCAATGAAAACATTATTAGGCATAACAATAAAAGATAAAAATAATCAAACAATTGAAGTATCATCTAATAATGGAAATTCATTAAGTAATGAAACTGGAAAGAAATCTTTAGAGGTTAGTTTATTCAATAATATATTATTAAAAAACGTAGATGTAAGTGTATTACCAAAAGCTACAGTAATACCAGTGGGAAAGATAGCAGGATTAAAATTGCATACAAATGGAGTATTAGTAGTAGGAATGTCTGAAATAGAAGGACAAGATAAAAAGAGACATAAACCATATGAAAATACAGGAATAGAAGAAGGAGATACAATAATAAAAATAAATGAAACAGAGATAGGATCAACTAATCAATTAATAGAAACTGTAAATTTATCAAAAGGAAATAGTATACAAGTAAAATTTATTCATGAAGAAGAAACAAAAGAGTGTAGTATAACACCTGTACAAACAAGTAGCAATGAATATAAATTAGGATTATGGGTAAGGGACAGTGCAGCAGGAGTGGGAACAGTTACTTTTTATGAACCATCAACAAAAACATTTGGAGCACTTGGTCATGGAATTACAGACATTGATACAAATGAATTAATAAATATTGCATCAGGAGAATTTATAACTACCAGAGTACTAAATATTACAAAAGGAGAAAGTGGAGAACCAGGAAAGATACAAGGAACAATAGAAAATCAACAAAACATAGGAACAATTAGCAAAAACAGCAAATTTGGAATTTATGGAAGAGTAGATAACTTATCTAGTTTAAATGTTGATACTTCAAAGAAAATGGAAGTGGCTTTAAGGAATGAGATACAACTAGGAAAAGCAACAATTTTGTGCAGTTTAGATAATCAAAAACCACAAGAATATGAAATAGAAATACAGAAGATCTATACAGAAAACAATTATGATAACAAAAGCATGCAAATTAAAGTAACTGATCAAAAATTAATTGAAAAGACAGGAGGGATAATTCAAGGAATGTCAGGTTCACCAATTATTCAAAATGGGAAATTTGTCGGAGCTGTAACTCATGTTTTGGTGAATAATCCACAAGAAGGATATGCTGTATTTGGAGATATTATGTTAAAACAATCAAAATCTGTACAACAATAATTAAAAGTTCATAAATAATTTATTATATGAGTGTCTAAAATTAAAACAAATAATTAATAAATAAGACAAAATATTATTATAGGTAAAAAAATGTAAAAATATGCAAAAAAATATTGCATATTTTTTTTAATGATAGTATAATGAGCATAGCTTTTGTTAAGTATACAGAAATAAAATATTCAAATTTTAGTATTTTGGGAGGTGATAAAATGGAACAAGAGTTATTGAAAAAGATATTAAAAGAAGTCGAAAAAATAGGTGAATTATCTAATAAAGTAGATAGATTAGAAAAGAAAATAGATAAGATAGATGAATTAGAGGTAAAAGTAAATAAAATAGATGAGTTATCAGCC
>UMEW01047217.1_pt1 | contig 26649 bp, 18 predicted proteins | sample 1964851 | NCBI WGS metagenome assembly UMEW01 (sample SAMEA4836030, study PRJEB28245) | human gut metagenome | biome: gut microbiome; material: fecal sample | place: Denmark | collected 2008 | reverse complement strand
GGGAAAGAGGGTGATCGACATCGTAACCGACATCGCCCACGAAATCCACTTGGGCGACGGACGCCGGATGAGCGCATCGCAATTCCTGCAATATTTCCTCTTCCCGCCCGAGGTGCAGTACAGTTATGTCGCAAGGCTCAGCGGCGGCGAACGCAAGCGGTTATACCTCTGCACGATCCTGATGCAGAGTCCCAATTTCCTGATCCTCGACGAGCCTACGAACGATCTGGACATCGTGACGCTCGGCGTACTGGAAGAGTACCTGCAAGCGTTCAAGGGGTGCGTGATCGTGGTTTCGCATGACCGCTACTTCGTCGATAAAGTCGCCGACCATCTGCTCGTCTTCTGCGGAGACGGCGAGATCCGCGAATTCGCCGGCACCTACTCCGACTACACCGCTTGGAAACGCGACTACGAAGCGGCGAAACAGGCTGCCGTCGCCCAGGAGAAAGCCAAGAGCACGGCATCCGGAAGCAGGGGCGGGGAGATCCGGAAGTCCGGGACGGCCCCGGCAAAAACAGGAGCGGCACGCAAGCTCACCTTCCAGGAAAAACGGGAGATGGAGCATCTCGAAGCCGAAATACCGGAATTAGAACAGAAGAAAGCTGCAATCGAAGAAAAACTCTCGTCCGGCGACCTGCCGTTCGAAGAGCTTACGGCGCTTTCGGAGCAGATCACGGCACTCATGGACCAGATCGACACCAAAAGCATGCGATGGCTGGAATTGAACGAGATCGGAGGTTGATTCCTTCCTGCATACACTCTGAAACATCAGAATAGGTTCTAAAGCCGATACACTCCTCTTTTCGGGGAGTGTATCGATATTTTTTTCTCGCAACAATTTTATTTTTCGAAAAATTTTTCTTAATTTTATTTCCGGAAGTTTACGATAAACAACCAATTCCAACTAAATTAACTCTCCATTTTTCTCAAGCCGCCTTCCCGGGCGGCTTGGTTTTTTAACCTTTCCGCAAGCATCCTCCATCCGCAAGAACCGATTTCTATATTGAGCTTAAAAATTATTCGGCGAACACCTCCGATACATCGATGGCTGCAACCCGATTTCACGACCATTTGCAGCGATAAACCGTCGCCCCCTTGGATTCTTCGGAACGGGGAACAAAAATCCGTCTGAACCACACTGCGTAACAACTCGCAACCGCAATAGTAAACGATACACATTCCGCAACCGCTTTTCGAAAAGCGAAATACCCGACACTTTTCAGCAATCGGAAATAACATCCACAAAGCAAAACCAGCCTCCGATCCGGAAGCTGGTTTTTACCTCCAAATAATATAACTCCCCATTTCCGGGAAAGCGGAACAATATATCGATCAATCGTCGTACTCTTTCAACGCGAAACGCTTGTCATCGAAGGTCAATTCGATCGTATTGTTCAACTTCACTTCCCATTCCCGGCAAGTATGCTCGATTCCGACGAGGAAGGTTCCCGGAAAGTTCCGAGCGACGTAATCCGCAATCTGCGCCGGAACAACAGCCGACGGAACCGCCCGCGAACGGCTTTTAATTTCTCGCCACATTCCATTTCGGCGAAATTTCACTTGGGTACCATCGGCGAAAACGACTTTATACGTAACTGCAAGTTCGTCGAGCGTCTTGATTACCAAAACAGGATTCTCTTCCGGATAATGCTGTGCGATAAAAGAGCGGGCCTCACCGGGCAGTTCCTGTGGCGCTACGGCTCTTTCACACTCTATATTCCATGCGATTGCAAAGAGTAGAGCGAATATAGCAACGACACCCGTGATCCATACCCACCTTTTTCCCGAGCCGGATTTCAAAACTTCGGGAATTTTAGTCATCATAGTCTGTGACGTTGAAATTCAAATCGAATTCGACTTCCAATCCGTTCGACAGTTCGATTTCCCACGAATAGGCATCACGGTCGATCTTGCGGATAAACTGACCGGGGTAGTTCATCTTCGCTACGAAATCCGCGATCTGCTGGGGAACGATCGCCGCAGGAACGGCCGAATATTTACGATCGACCGCCGACCGTCGGCACGGAATTCCACTTCCGTGCGGTCGGTATAAGTCACCTCATATTCCGAACCGAAGTATTTGCTCTCCTCAACCGCATAAGCTACGGTCAGATCCTTGAAATACGTAGCGAGAAATTCCTGCGCGGCTTTAGGAAGGTTGTCGATCGTAATCGGTTTCTCGCGTCCGTCGGCCTGGGCCGACACGATGCCTGTAAGCAACAATGCCACTGCTAAAATCATCTTTTTCATAATACATTGATTTTAATTAAGTGAATATTAGGTTTAGAAAAATTCAAAAGTTGTCTAGCCGATCCATCAATCTTCGTAGGCCTCGATATTTCCGTTCGTATCCACACGCAAATCATACTCTCGACGGTCTTTTCGTGCTTCGAACTCATACCACATACCGCTGGAAGTTTCGATGCATTCAAATTCGTCGTCGTCGAGGGTATAGCCAGCCTGCTGCACCGCATCCAAAATATTTTGCGGCAACCGGTGGAGCTCCCACTCGGTGCGGAGCCAGTTGTTGCGACCGTCGAAAAGCACCTCTTTCCTGAGATTTTCGTGAAGAATCGTCAGTTCAAGACATCCGTCATCATATTCGCGTTCCACGACCTTAGCTCCCGGATAACGATCGTTCAGGAAGCGCTCGATCTCATCCTCTACCGGCAGTCCATTACCTCCCGTGTTTCCCATATCTATTACAGGACGGGAAATGATCCGAACAGGGGAGTCGTTTACGTAAATATCGACCTCTTTATGCCGTGTCTCCACTTCGACACACCAGAAAACGCTGATTCCGTCTGCCGTAGCCTTATCGAGTGACCATTTTTCGATGTCGTCGATATCGTTGGGGCTCGACAGCTGCTGGTCGGCCGCTACCGCATTGTAAATCGCTTCCGGCACGGCCGAACCAATATCCCGACGTCCGTATTCGATCTTTGCATAGATGCGGTTCCCCTGCGCATCGAAATAGAGTTCATGCTTGTAACCGCCGCAAACAAGCTCGACTTCCGTACCTCCGTATTCCCGGTCCACGTCTATCACCGAGCCTCCGCCGTTATCATCGAGGTAACCTTGAATCTGCTGTTCGATACCCGCCGCAGGTTTCTCTGGAATATAGTCTTCATAACCATCATCCGCAGCATTGGTTACTTCGTTCACCAATACGCCTTCGGTCGAAAAATACAGGTCCATCCCGGTCGTTATGCCGTCTGCCGTGCGGGTGACGCCGATAACATAGACAACGGTCACACCCTCGCTGTCACCGGCCCCGACGACCTCCTTGCGCTCGAGCTTATCCACCTTACCAGTACGGGTCCATCCTTCGGCTTCGGTATATTTGCTGGCATCGAAACCTTCCCGGACAGCCTGCGGAAGTGCCGCGAAGTCGATATTCGTTTCGGTCATGGCCCATTGTCCGTTTGCATTTTCGAACCATGCCGCATTGTTGGCCCTGGATTCCGTCCGGGTAGCCTCGAAGAAAAAGTTCGCCACAGCATAGTCGCCTCGAAGGGACCATCGTACATCTTGGGCACCCGGATAACGAGCGTTAAAAGCCGCCAATACCTCCTGCGAAATATGTGAGTCGCCCGGTCCTCCGACTTCATCCTTGTCGCACGCAGCGAACAGGAGAGCCGTCGCAGCCATTGTTAAAACAGATAATGTTTTTTTCTTCGTATTCATTGTTTCGTTTACTTAAATGTTTATCAATAATTTGTACTGCGAAATCACAGCCTGAAAAATCTTTATCGGAAACGGACGGGGTATCAATCGTCGATACCTATCAAATTATGACTTCGATCAAAAGTCAGCTCCATTCCGTTATTCAACTTGACCTCGACCTCCTGCTTGTCGCGTTCGATTTTGATGACCGCAGCACCCGGATACAGCTCCTGTACTTTGGTTTCGATCGGCATCGAAACGATTCCTGCGGGTAACGACGAATAACGGCAATCCACCTCTTTCCACGCTCCGTTTCGACGGAACTCGACCTTGCTGCCGTTCGTAAACATCACTTCGTAAATGACTTCGAAAAAATCGCTCTCTTTTTTTGCGTAGGCGATTTTTTCACCGGGAAAATACCGGGCAATGAACTCTTGCGCCTGTCGCGGCATCTGTTCGGTTGTGACCGCACGGTCGTGATCGGCATAAGCCGGCGAGATTGTCAGCAGCGTGATGCCGATCAAAAACGCCATCATTTTTCTCGTGTTCTTCATTTTCTCAATATTTTTTATCGGGAGATCACCCGATCGGTTTGTATGGTACAAAATTGAGAACCGATTTTGGAGCGAATTTGGAATTTCGATATTTTGACAAAATATTTTTTCCAAACCCGATTATATATTTCGATACCCCGATCCGAAACCGGCCGATATGCTTCGACGTTCCTCCGAGAAAGGGATTTCGGACAGAGTCAGAACCGGTAACAGAGGATTATCGCCGAAATCAGCAAAAAACAGTCGTCATATTCGAATGCAGCTGATCCTCGTCCCAATTATCGCCAGCTTACGCCAAAATGGTGGCGGCCATTTTCGAAGCAATAAATTAATCCGAGGCGATAATAATCCGTTATGGCTTTGACCAGTGCCAAACCGAGCCCTGTCGAGCCTTCTTTTTGCGACCCCTGATAAAAGCGTTCGAAAATATGTTTCTCATCAAGCGGCGATACTCCGTCGTTAATAACCGTCAATACATTTCCCTCGATACGAATATCTACGGCGGCTCCGTCGGCACTGTGAAGGTAGGCGTTCTTGATCAGGTTGGAAACCAATATCGAACAAAGCGATTCATCCATCCGGACCGAGAAGGTCCCGGGCAAATGCAGACGACAACGGATTTTGTGTTCTCCGTATATATCGTCATAAAGCGCCTTCCGCTCCTCGACCAGGGGAACGAGATCGATGTCGGTGCTCTGCGGAAACTGACCGTTATCTATCTTGGTAAGCAGCAACAGCGTTTTATTCAGCCGGACGATATGGTCGAGCGTACGCCGCATCTGAATAATTTCGCCCGTCGTTTCCTCGTCCAGGTCCGCACAATCGAGCAGATACTCCATACGTCCGCCAAGTACAGCCAACGGAGTTTGCAACTCGTGCGAGGCATTGCCTATAAACTGTTTTTGACGCTCGAACAACTCCTCGGAGCGATCCACGGCCTGCTGTGCCGCAACATTCAATCGACGAAATTCGGTAATAGAGGTATTGTTCGGCACAGGCGCGACTTCGCGCCCGGGAGCATAGCTATCCAACCAATGCAACAACTCATAAAGCGGAAGCATGCTTTTATGGAACACCCACAAGGTCGTTCCGGAAACTGTCACCAAAAGGAAAAGATAGAGCCACACGACCCACCACATGACTGTTTCCAGCAGATCGTCTTTTTCGAAAGTAGGCATAGCCACCTTCAGTTCATAAAAATTACCGTCCTTATCCTGAAAAATAGTCGCCAACACCCGGGCCGGCTCGGTTTCATCCTTTTCCGGAATATACACCTCGGTATCGTAGTAGTCGATCGAAGGACGGGTGGCGACGTATCCGGATTCAACGGGGATGATCGTGTAACTGTTGTTGGAACCTTCGTTCGAACGGGGCAAAGGCTCCCCGGCAAGCACCCTCATTACGATCAATTCCGAATAATCCTTGAGAGCATCGTCCGCTTCATCGTTTATCTCGTCCATCATGGTAAAATAAAATACGACCGCCCATAAAGCGATCAGCGGGAACAAGACCAGCGACAGACGAAGCGATATGTTATAGATCAATTTCATAAATGCGTTGCTTAATCAATCAGTTTGTAACCGAAACCGTACACAGCTTTGATTTCGATCGAGGCTCCGGCCTCTTCGAGTTTGCGGCGCAGATTTTTGACCTGCGAATAAACGAAATGGAAATTGTCGGATTGATCGACATGATCGCCCCATACGGCTTCGGCCAAAACCGCCTTATCGACCACATGACGCGGACGCTGCATGAAATACGAAAGAATATCGAACTCCTTTTTCAATAAAGCGACCTCCTTGCCGTCTATTTCCACTCGGCAACTTTCCGGGTCGAGCGTTACATTACCCAGCGCAATGCCGCCTTTCCCGCCACCGCGACTACGGCGAATGACACTCTGGATACGCGCCGAGAGTTCCGCCAGATGGAACGGTTTAGGCAGGTAGTCGTCCGCACCTTCTTTCAGCCCGAGGACCTTGTCTTCCAAAGAATCCCGAGCCGAGATAATGATTACGTTTTCGCGTTTATCCGCTATTCGAAGACGCTCGAGAAGTTGCAACCCGTTGCCGTCCGGCAGCATAATGTCCAATAAGATACAATCATACGAATAGGCTGCCAATTTGTCCGAAGCCTCGGCGTATGTACTGGCCGTTTCCACGACATATTGCTCTTTGCGAAGTGCACGTGCCAGCAACTCACGCAATGAGGATTCGTCTTCCACGATCAATAATTTCATAACGACAAGTCATTTTAATACCACAAACAAAAATACCGATTTTGTAAAGAAATTGAAATGAACTCGAATTATAATCTATTCAATCTATAAAATCGCTAATAAAAAGCCTGTTAAAGTCGATTTTTCATAGTCGCAACGGCGGCACTAATACAGAAAAATACAAGTAGCGAGAAACAGGTCGTTCGTTCGACTCTATTTCTTCAAACAAAGCACGGAAGGGTGCTGCAAAATCCTAAAACCAACAGTGGAATCCGTTCTTTCCTCCGAAATTCTGAACAAAAAAACAACTGAATATCGCAGGAATCACCTCAATAGAATCAAACCAGGTCCGGTACGAATCCCAATCAAACTCCTATAAAAAAACCGGCTACCTTACAAAAAGGTACCGGTAATCGAGTACTCTACTATAAATCCCGTCGAATAAAGATTATCGCCTCAATAAACGAAATTAAAAATCATCTTCCCATATTTCATGCTCGATCTCCGCAGAGAGTTTTCCCAGAGAATCTATCGTAAGTAATACGGGGTAACCAATATCCGTATCCGGTTGGTAAATACCAAAAGACAACACGACCCGGCGGTCATCATAATCTCGAATATGGACATTATATAATTGATAACGATCAATTTCTGTCGCCGGAATAAGCGAATCGAAATCGTATTTATCGATTTCCAATCGAGAGACTAATTTTCCATTATTTCTCGAAACAGTTAAGACAGACGACCTATCTGCATACTTATAGTGCGTAGTAGATACGATATTCTGATTATCTTCAGTACGACAATATATATAAAAATCACCAGCAACGGTGTCGATTACATACTCCTGCTCATGAATTACGTTTGTATCGATCGCGGAACAGTAGTTCGAAAGAGGATCTTTACCCAATAGTTTACAACTATCCGATAACGACTGTATTTTATTGGTCGTATCATTCTGCCTATTATGTTTATTTGCACATCCGACGTATGAAAGTAAACACAGATTTAACAATATAAGATATTTCATAAAATCACAGTTTTACGATTTGTATTCTCTGTAATTCACATCAGTCATAAGATATTCTGCTTTCCTGACGGAATACCGACGGCGAAATACCCGTATGTTTCTTGAAATAACGCCCCAAATAAGACTGATCCGGGAAATGCATTTTGTAGGCAATCTCCTGAATCGGCAGGGTAGTGTTCTGAAGCAACACTTTAATTTCCATTACGACTATTTTGTCTATCAGCTCCTTGGCAGAATGATGCGTCGTCCGGCGAACGATGGCGGAAAGATAACGGGTCGAGATACAGAGTTTGTCGGCATAGAATGAAACTTCACGCTCCTCGATGCAGTGATCGTGCACCAGCGAAACGAACCGATGAAACAACTCCATCTGACGGTTGGAAGTCGTGGGGCAGCGACTGCTCATCTTGCGCTGCATCTTGTCGTACACCTCCAGCAAGGCATTCTGCAACCGATTCTTAACAATCGTTTTTCGGAACATATTACCCCGATCCTGGTAGGTATAATCCATAATTTCGAACCAAATGAACAATACGGAAGCCATTTTTTCAGTTACTTGAGAGATGGGATTTTCCTTCAGCAAACTGAAAAACGAAGGTCCCAGCCGAAAACCGGCCTCTCCGAACAGATCGGGCGAGAAAGCACCGAAAGTAACCGAAAAATCAGGAGTCGCATGATCGATCATCAGCACGCTGGTAGGAAACAGCAGCACGATCGTATTGGGGCGTAAGGGCCCTCGGCGAAGATCGACGGTCACTTCCGCATGCCCGCTCGTACAGATCATGACCAAAGCGCACTCGCAACGGCAGGGATTGTTGGCGAAATAGGAAAGGTCGGACTTTCCGATAATGAAAGGTTCCTCCTCGGAAACGGCTATGGGATTTACAGCAGACATAATGATTTCTTCTTTTTTTGAACAAACGGAAAGCCCCTGAGATTATTATCGTACAAATATATTATAAATGTACCGAAAAGTGACAAAATTGTTCGCAAGAAAAAGACCTGCACCTCGATTTTTACGGTACTTTTGCAGGACAAAAAGTTTTTTAACGGGAAAATATTTTTTTCAAAGTAATAATAATCAACCAAAAAACTATGAAGCAGAAGTTAATTCAGGCAGTCTTGTTCGGAAGCTGTATGGCTTTCGCCGTATCGTGCGGCCAGGCTCCGACGGCAAGAGGCGAGGCGGAATATTCCGTCATGACAATTTCGACATCGGACGTAACGATTCCGAGCACCCACTCGGCAACCATCCGTGGGCGCCAGGACATCGCCATTTACCCGCAGGTATCGGGTACCATTTCCAAAGTGTGCGTTAAAGAGGGTGAAGTAGTTCGCCAGGGACAGTTGTTGTTCATTATCGACCAGGTGCCCTACAAGGCAGCCCTGCAAACCGCAAAAGCCAACGTCGCAGCTGCCGAGGCCAGCGTAGCCACCGCTCAATTGACCTACGACAGCAAAAAAGAGCTGTTCGCCAAGAACGTCGTTTCGCAGTTCGACCTGCAAACTTCCCAGAACAACCTGCTGACGGCAAAATCCCAGTTGGCACAGGCCGAGGCACAGCTCGTCAATGCGGCCAACAACCTCTCCTATACCGAAGTGAAAAGTCCGTCCAACGGCGTAGTCGGTGTCCTGCCGTATCGTGTGGGTGCCCTGGTGAGCGCATCGATTCCCCAGCCGCTGACCACCGTATCGGACAACTCCGATATGTACGTTTATTTCTCCCTGACGGAGAATCAACTGCTCGACCTGACCCGCGAATACGGCTCGATGGACAAAGCGCTGGCGGCGTTGCCGAACGTGCAGCTTGTGCTCAACGACGGATCGCTTTACTCCCAGGAGGGACGCATCGAATCGATCAGCGGCGTGATCGACACTTCGACGGGCAGCGTACAGCTTCGCGCCGTATTCCCCAATCCCGGACGCCTGCTTCACAGCGGTAGCTCGGGTAATGTCCTGTTGCCGCACATCTACAAAAACGTAGTCACCGTTCCGCAAGTCGCTACCTTCGAATTGCAGGACAAGAAATTCGTTTATAAGGTCGAGAACGGCGTAGCCACCTCGCAGAATATCACCGTATCGCCCCAGAGCGACGGCAAGAATTTCATCGTCACCGCCGGACTCACCCCGGGCGAAGTCATCGTGACCGAAGGCGTCGGTCTGATGCGCGAAGGAACCCCGATCAAACCCAAAGGAGCCGCAACGACCGCGACCGCTCCTGCAGAACAACCTACAAAAGAGCAGTAAAATATGACACTAAAACATTTCATAGACCGCCCGGTATTGGCGGCGGTCATTTCCATCGTAATCGTCCTGGGCGGTATTATCGGTGTTGCGACGCTCCCCGTCGAGCAGTACCCCGACATCGCGCCCCCGACGGTGATGGTGCGTGCCAGCTATCCGGGCGCCAGCGCCGAAACCATCCAGAAGAGCGTCATCATTCCGCTTGAGGAGGCTATCAACGGCGTGGAAAATATGATGTACATCCAATCCGAAGCATCGAATGCCGGTAGCGGATCGATCACGGTCTATTTCAAACAGGGCACCAACGCGGATATGGCGGCCGTCAACGTACAGAATAAAGTAGCGACGGCAACCGGATCGCTCCCTGCCGAGGTTACAAAAATCGGTGTTACGACCATGAAGCGTCAGTCTTCGATGCTGGAAGTCTTCACCCTTTGCAGCCCCGACAGCTCCTACGACGAGTCGTTCCTCTCCAACTATATGAACATCAACATCAAGCCCCAGATACTTCGTATTCAGGGCGTGGGTGAGTTCGTCGTTCTGGGATCGGACTACTCGATGCGTATCTGGATGAAGCCGGACGTAATGGCCCAATATAAATTAGTCCCTTCGGATGTCACTGCGGTTTTGGCGGAACAAAACATCGAATCGGCAGCCGGTACGTTCGGCGAGAACTCCGAAAATACGTTCCAATATACCATGAAATACCGTGGCCGTAAAATGACGCCCGAAGAGTTCGGGGAGATCGTGATCCGAGCCACTTCCGACGGTCAGGTACTGCGTCTGAAAGACGTGGCCGACATCGAACTGGGACAGGAGTCCTACGCTTATCACGGCCTTGTCAACGGCTATCCCGGCGTTTCGGCGCTCGTCTTCCAGACCGCAGGTACGAACGCCACGCAGACCGTAGAGGAGATCGACGCCTTGCTCGCCGAGGTCAGCAAGGATCTGCCCAAAGGCATCGAGATCCGTCCGCTGATGAGTGTGAATGACTACCTGTATGCTTCGATCCACGAAGTGATCAAAACCCTGATCGAGGCCATCATCCTCGTCGTTCTGGTGGTTTACGTCTTCCTGCAGGATATACGCTCGACGCTGATTCCGACCATTTCGATCCTCGTGTCGCTGGTCGGTACGTTCGCTTTCCTTTCGTTCGCGGGCTTCTCGATCAACCTGCTGACCCTCTTCGCACTGGTGCTCGCCATCGGTACGGTGGTGGACGACGCGATCATCGTCGTCGAAGCCGTCCAAGCACGCTTCGACTGCGGCTACAAGTCGTCATACCTGGCTACGGTCGATGCCATGGGCGGCATCACTTCGGCCATCATCACCTCGACGCTGGTCTTTATGGCGGTGTTTATCCCGGTGTCGATGATGGGCGGAACCTCGGGTACGTTCTATACGCAATTCGGTATCACGATGGCCGTCGCCGTCGGTATCTCCGCAATCAATGCACTGACTCTTTCCCCGGCGCTCTGCGCCCTGCTGCTCAAGCCGTACGTCGATGAAGACGGCAACGTGAAGAACAACTTCGCGGCCCGGTTCCGCAAGGCTTACAATACGGCCTTCAGCGCTGTGCTCAAGAAATATCAGCGCGGCGTCATGCTCTTCATCAAACATAAATGGCTCACTTGGGCAACGCTGGGTCTGGCAATGGTCGGCTTGGTTCTACTGATGAACAGCACCAAAACGGGTCTGGTGCCCGACGAGGACCAGGGTACGATCATGATCAACGTAACGACGGCTCCGGGCAGCTCGCTCGCCGAAACCAACAAAATCATGGGAGAGATAGGCGAGCGATTGAAGGGGATTCCCCAGATCCGCGACTTCCAGCAGGTAGCCGGTTACGGTATGATCGCCGGGCAGGGTAACTCCTACGGTATGTGTATCGTCAAACTGAAAGACTGGTCGGAGCGTCCCGACAAAGCCGATGCCGTGAATGCCGTGATCGGCCAGATCTATGCCCGGACCGCCGACATCAAGGATGCGCAGATCTTCGCAGTAGCCCCCCCGATGATCACCGGCTACGGTACTTCGGCCGGTTTCGAAATGTACCTGCAAGACCGTGCAGGCGGTGACATCACGGACTTCTACAACATCTACCTGCAATACATCTACGCGCTCAACCAGCGGCCGGAAATCCAGATGGCCTATTCGACCTTCAACATCAATTTCCCGCAGTATATGGTGGACATCGATGCAGCGAAGGCCAAACGTGCGGGCATCTCGCCGACGGACATCCTTTCGACTCTTTCGGGCTATTACGGCGGACAGTACGTTTCGAACATCAACCGCTTCTCGAAAGTTTACCGCGTAATGATCCAGGCCGATCCGAAATACCGACTCGACCCCGAATCGCTCAACAACGTCTATGTGCGGATGCAGAACGGTGAAATGGCCCCGATCAGCCAGTTCGTCAAACTCACCAAAGTATATGGATCGGAGGTATTGAGCCGATTCAACATGTACAACAGTATCGCTGTCAGCGGAACTGTCGCCGACGGATACTCGACCGGTGATGCGATCGAGGCCATCGAGGAAGTTGCGGAACAAGTACTGCCCAAGGGGTATGGCTACGATTTCGGCGGTCTTACGCGCGAGGAGAGTCAGACAGGTAGCAACACGGCGATCATCTTCGGTATTTGTATCATTCTGATCTACCTGATTCTGAGTGCCCTTTACGAGAGCTTCCTGATTCCTTTCGCCGTCATTCTGGCCGTACCGTGCGGTCTGTTGGGTTCGTTCATTCTCGTCAAGCTCATCGGACAGGAGAACAACATTTACCTCCAGACGGGTCTTATCATGATTATCGGTCTGTTGTCGAAAACCGCGATTCTGATTACGGAGTATGCGGCCGACCGCCGCAAGTCGGGCATGAGTCTCTCGCAAGCCGCCTTCTCGGCCGCCAAAGCCCGTCTGCGTCCTATTCTGATGACCGTGCTGACCTGCGTGTTCGGTATGATCCCGCTGGTAATCGCAACGGGTGTAGGCGCCAACGGTAACTCGACCCTCGGTTCGGGCGTCGTCGGCGGTATGATCGTCGGTACGTTGGCTCTGTTGTTCCTTGTGCCGTCCCTGTTCATCGTCTTCCAGCACCTGCAGGAGAAGGTCAAACCGATTCAATTCACGAATACTCCCGACTGGATGATCGAAGCTGAAATCGAAGACAGCAAAAAAGAAAACGAAGAGAAGAAGTAAACCATGAAAAAGTTAATCATCATACTTGCCGCAGCCGCCATGGCTGGCTGCGGCATTTACAAGCCCTACACACGGCCGGAAGAGATCAAAACCGACGGGCTCTACGGCCAGGGGGTCGAAACGGTCGATACGATGACCTTGGGGAACATTTCCTGGCAGGAGATGTTCACCGATCCTTACCTGCAACAACTCATCCAGCAGGGACTGGACAACAACACCGACCTCCAGTCGGCTTACTGGCGCGTAAAAGAGGCGGAAGCGACACTGAAGTCGGCACGCCTGGCATACCTGCCCTCGTTCAATTTCGCTCCGAACGGAGGAGTGAGCAGCCTGACTAACCCTTGGAATGCTACGTGGACCTACACCGTCCCCGTAACAGCCAGTTGGGAAGTCGATATTTTCGGTAAACTCACCAACAGCAAGCGCCGGGCGAAGGCTCTTCTCGCGCAAAGCCAGGAGTACCAGCAGGCCGTCCGCACGCAAGTCATCGCTTCGGTCGCCAACCTCTATTACACGCTGCTGATGCTCGACGCACAATACGAGATCTCTTCGGAAACCGCTGAAAAATGGTTCGAAACCGTCAATACGATGCGGGCCATGAAAGAGGCGGGCATGACCAACGAAGCAGCGGTTTCGCAGGCTGAAGCGAACTACTACTCGATCGAAACTTCACTGTTCGATCTGGAGTACCAGATCCGCGAGATGGAAAACAGCCTCTCGTCGCTGCTGGGCGAAGCTCCCCGCAGCTTCGAGCGCGGTACGCTCGACGAGCAAATTCTTCCGGAGAACCTGGTGGTCGGCATTCCCGCACAGATGCTCTCCAACCGTCCCGACGTAAAAAATGCCGAATACTCGCTGGCACAGGCCTTTTACAACACGGCCGGAGCCCGGTCGGCGTTCTATCCGGCCCTCAGTCTGAGCGGTACGCTGGGTTGGACCAACGACGGAGGTGTTACGACGCTCGACCCCGCCAAATGGATTTTCAATGCTGCGGCATCGCTCGTACAGCCCATCTTCAACGCGGGCAGAAACCAGGCACAGCTTCGAATCGCCAAAGCGCAACAACAGGAGGCCCTGCTGTCGTTCCAGCAGACCCTGCTCAACGCTGGAGCAGAAGTGAACAATGCCCTCGCCAAATGCCAGTCGGCACGTTCCAAAGTCGATCTGCGCCAGAAACAGGTCGCTTCGCTCGAAACCGCCGTCGAGAGCACCCAGCTCCTGATGCGCCATGGCAGCACGACCTATCTCGAAGTGCTGACCGCACAGCAAACCCTGCTGTCGGCTCAACTGTCGCAAATCAACGACCGCTTCTCGGAGATTCAGGCTATCGTCGATCTCTACCATGCCCTGGGCGGCGGCCGTGAAATCGAATCCGAAACCGATAAATAACAATGAAACGCAGGGTAACACGCGAAGAAATCATCCGCACGACGCGGGACCTCATCATCCGGAACGGCATCCGTGCCGTCCGGGTGGATGAGATCGCACAAAAGCTGGAGATCTCCAAGCGGACACTCTACGAACTGTTCAGCGATAAGGACACCCTGGTCGAACAGTGCTGGGACAAAATCCGGGAAGAACAGGAGAAAAAGATCGCAGGCTACCTCTTTTATCAACCCGGTTCGGCCCTCGAACAGGCCCGGAATCTGATTCAAGAATACATTGCCGCTGTATGTATGATCAGTTGCATTTCGCTTCAGGAGTTGCAACAGAAGGTTTCCTATGCCGATTCCTACGAAAAAAACCGTCGTTTCTGGCTGGACTCGTTTACCGAAGTACTGGAACATTGCGTCGCCGACGGCAGCGTATTGCCCGATGTGGACTGCCAGCTGTTCGCCAAACGGTTGATGAACGTACTGCTCGGCCTCTACCTCGAAGGAGGAACCCGTCGGGAAATGGATGCTTTCGGGTGGGCTCTCCTGCGCGGAATCGCCACTCACCGGGGCATCGAATGGCTCGACGGAAAAAAGCCGAACTCCTGACATTTTCACGTCGAAGATCCGACAATCGGATTTACCGAAAACAAAAAGAAGAAAGGCAGCGTTTCAAACGCTGCCTTTCCCTTTTTACTTTTTATTAACGCTTGATCGAAAGCCCGGTTTAATAGGCTTTGTTCTGGGGATCGAACTCCGTCCAACCCGACATCCATCCGTCGTTCTCGTCGGCGAAGGCTCCGATATAGGTCACCTCATCGAAACCGTTGGCAACCAGCGGATCGGTAAAAGAAGCGGCCCCGCGCAGCGGGCTATCGGAGAGCGGACCGTAGTTCGGATTGGCTTGCAGACTGTTGGGCTGGGAGAGTTTCAGATCGGCGATCGCATCGAAATACTTGTTCGAAGCTATCGACTTGAAATAGGTCGAAGAGAAGGACTCCTTCGACTTGTCGATGCTGTTCTTGTCGCCGTTGTCGCAGAAACCATCCTCGAACGATTTGTTCACGTCGCTGCCCAGGACGGTCATACCGGCCATATAGACGTTCTGAATCTTCAACGTACCCTCGGACGCCGCAGTCTGCGTCTGCGAACCTTTGTCGTTCTCCACGATCAGACCGACGGGGAAACCCATCGCCACCGAATTGAAACAGTTCAGATGCGAATTGCGGCGCACTTGCATAGCAGACTGGAACTGGCCCAGCTTGGAACCGTTCTTGGGATTCATATCGCCTGCGGTGATATAATCGGAAGTGTTGGAGAATGCTGCATCCTGACCGACCGGACCGACGAAGGTCACGTTCGAAAAGACGCAGGAGGTGAAAGGAGAAGTGGCAGAACCTTCGCCGTTGTTGTCGCTCTCGAAGCCGTTCGACGCCGAGGTGTCGGCAATGCGGGGATGGCGCACACCCAGGCAGAACTGCACCTTGCCGCAGAATCCATTGTCGGTATCGAAATCGTCGTCCCAGGTGTGATAGGAAATCAGGTATTTGGCATTTACCGCACCGCCGAACCACTCGTAGGAGTCGTCGTTGGAATAGGACACCTGCACGTGGTCGATCTGCGTAGCCGATCCCACCGAACCGAACGTGATGGCATTGATCTCCTGGTCCTCCTTGAAGGGATAGCCGGCGAACTCGCAGCGCACGTAACTCAAGGCACCCGAACAGTCGGCATTGTCGCTGCCTCCGTGCGTAGTGCGGGGACCGCCCTCGATCTGCATCGTCCCCTTGTTGTTCACACCGCGACCGCAGAGAATGATACCGCCCCAGTCGCCCGGCCGACGGCTGCCGGCAGGCATCTCGGAGGTGAAGACGATCGGCTCGCTCTGCGTGCCTTTAGCCCACAACTGGCCGCCCGGCTCTACGATGAGCGCAGCCTTGGTCTCCTTGTCGCCCTTGATAATCGTACCCGGAGCCAGCGTCAGGCTCGCACCGTCGGCGATATAGCACCAGCCTTTCAACAGGTAGGTACCTTTGGGAAGCGTGTAGTCGCCCTTGATCTCGAACTCCTGACGTCCGTCGCCGATCTGGGTCCCGTCCTCGAAGAGTATCTCCGTCAGATCGCCGCCGGACGGATTTCCGCCCTCGCCGCTACCGCCGTTGCCTCCATTGCCACCGTTACCGTTCTCGTCGTCGCTGCATCCTGCGAGACTCAACGCAGCCATCAAACAGACCGCCCATAAAATTTTCTTCATAATTTATTTGATTAAAAAAGGTTGATTTTCCTTCGACTATTTTCTCACTCGGTAGAACCCGAACGAATTTCTGCGATTCACTTAAAATTTGGCCGTCACGCTCAGCGAGAACATCCGTCCCGCCGTGAACTGTTTGGTGATTTGCTTGCGGGACACCACATCGCCTCCGTTCTCGAATTTCGGGAATTGGGCGAACTGCACCTTCTCGTTCAACAGGTCCTTGGCGTTGAACTTCAGCTCCCAATGCTTGCCGAAAGATTTGCTGACCACCACGTCGAGCGCGTTGCGCGGCATCTCGTACATATCCGGAATATCGTTGTCAATGCTGCCGCCCACGCTCATATCGCTGCGGCCGATGCCCACGATGCGCTTGCCGATGCGATTATACAGGACACCGACCGTAAGGCCCAGTTTGGGCGACTGGTAGAAGAGTCCGGCATTGACCAGATAGGGCGACTGGCCCTGCAACGGACGGTCGTGCTCGAGGCTCTCGTCGTCGAAATCCACACGGCTCTTCATGAGCGAACCGTTCAGAACCACCGAGAAATTGCGCATCCCCATAAAATCGAGGTTTTTCTTCACGTCCAGCTCCACACCGTACAGATTGGCCCGGTCGGCATTCTCGAACGTGTAAGTATAACTGCCGCTGCCCGCATCGAGAATAGCCGTTTCGATCGGATTGCGGAAATGCTTGTAGAACACGGCCACCGAGATACCTTCGCCCGCAGCCGGATACCACTCCCAGCGCAGATCGGCGTTCTGGATATAGGCCGCTTTCAAATCGGCATTACCCTTCACGTCGCTGAACAGGTCGAAATCGTAATAGACCGAAGGGGAAACTTCGCGGAATTCAGGACGGTTGGTGGACATACCGTAAGCGGCACGCAGCAGGTGCTTGTCGTTGATGCGGTATGTCACATTGACCGAAGGGAAGGGATCGGCATGGGTATAGTTTCGTGTTTCGCTGTCCCAGTCCTTGATCTTGGTGTACGAGGTGAGCGCCATACGGCTGTATTCGAACCGGACGCCGGCATAAACGTTCCAGCGGCCGAAGGGCAGGTCGATGCCGGCATAAGCCGCCGTCAGGATGTTGTCGCCCTTGTAGCTGTTGCGGTTGTCGCTGTCGTCGTAGATATAGAGCTTGTCGGCGCCGTAATTACCGTCTTGCAAAATATCGTCGATCACATCGCCGTAAGCAAAGTCCGCAGGCAGGTTGTCCGTGTCGAAGCGATAGAAATAGGCCCGGGTGCGATAGTCCCGCGTACGGTATTCGCCGTAGAGTCCGACCTTCAGTTCGGGGGCGAACGACGAACCTTCGCGCAAGGTGCAGGAGTAGTTGATGCCCGCCGAAGCGATGTGTTCGCGCAATTTCATGAAGTCGCGCCGGATCTCGTTCTGATCGATCTGCATTTGACCGTAGTGCGCATCGCCCACCATGTCGTTCTCCTGCCGGTTGACGATACGGCGGTCGGGCTGGTTCTTGTCGGCGTAGGAATATCCGGCATCCCAGTCCAGAGTTCCCTGTTCGAGAGTATGTACACCCGCTATCTGCCCGCTGTACGTGCTGCGAGAGGTGTAGCAATACTCCGTTTTCTCCTGGATATAGAGCGACGACATATTCTGCCAGCCTTCGCGCAGCGTGAGCTTGTCCTGTCCGATCTGGTTGAAAATGTTACGGAAATAGTAGCGATTCTTTCCGTTCAGGTAAGCCAGATTCAGCAAGACGCCCACTTTGACGTTGGTCTGGTACTGGTCGTCGGTATATTTGTAGTAGTATTCGGGTTTGTCCTCCACCTTGTTATAAACCCCGTAACGGGAGTTTTCCATATTCGAGAAGGTCCGGGTGGCATAGCTGTAATTGAGCGCTCCGTTCAGCGCTAGATCGGCGCCGTTGCCCAGGCGGAAGCTGTGGCCGTAGGAGAATGAGAACCGCTGGTCGGGAATCGGCTTGCGGGTCTTGATCGACCAGTCGTTGTTGAAGCCGTGACGGGTCATGTCGGTAACGAAATCCGGATCGGCGTTATCGAAAGCACCCGTAATACCACCCCGCACGCCGCGCTTGCCGTTGTCGCAGCCGAACCAGTCGCTGCCGCTTCCCGGATTGTAGAGAAAGTCGTGGCCGAAGGTCGCCGTGTTGAACCCGATCGAGTAGGAGAGGGCGAAGGGTAGTTCTCCCGGCGTATCTTTGGTGTTGATCTTGACGAACCCGCCCGTGAAATCCGCAGGGATTTCCGGAACGGGGGACTTCAGGATCATGATGTTCTCGATCTGCCCCGCAGGGATCAGATCGAAGGAGAAGGCCCGCGAATCGGCTTCCGAGCTCGGAATGGCCGCATCATTGACCCACACATTATTATAACGCTGCGAGAGACCTCTCGCCACGATGAATTTGTCGTCGATGATCGAGATACCGGGTATGCGTCGCACGACTTCACCCGCATCGCGGTCCTGCGTGCGGGCAATCATCTGCTTCGACACACCGCTCACGACCATTTTGGAGTTGCGGACGGCCTGCATCACGGCCGCCTCGCTCGAAAGCCGCCGCACGGTGGTCACGACCACCTCGTCGATCTCTTCGGCCGAGGGTTGCAGCGAAATCAGCGGCAGGGTATTCTCGCCCGGCTTGATCTGACACCCCTCGATCACTACGCGCTGGTAGGAGAGCATCTGCACTTCGATCGTATAAGTGCCCGGCTTTACATTATTAATAACGAAGCGGCCGTCGGCATCGGCGACGGCCCCATACGTCGTATTCTGCAAAATCACGGCGGCGCCGATGACCGCCTCGCCGGTCGATGCGTCCTGCACCGTACCGGTCACAACAGACAGAAGGGGCGCTGCAACCGTCGTGCAGATCCCCTTCAGCATCAATAACCCAATCAATAAAAATCTATTCATCCACTTATTATTTTACAGCGGCAAAAGTACCGGGCCGCTGTTTCACCCGGGCTACACCCTCGTTACAAAAGCGTCAAACAACCGTTTCAAATCCGTTACACGCCCGACGAAACAGTTGCACAGTCCATCGAAAAAGGCTACATTTGCAGCCGATTAACCCTATTTCCGATATGAGAAACCTCTCACGCCACGCGGGACCCAACCGCATGATGTTCCTACTCCTTATCCCCTGTCTTCTGTTGTCCGCACTTCGGGCAAAGGCGGAAGAAACCGCACTTCCCGAGGGAAAAAGACCGGGCGTAACGCTTCAGGTCGAGATGGATCTGGTCAGCAGTTATATCTGGCGCGGTGTTTACGAAGCGGGCCCCAGTCTGCAACCGGGACTGACGCTCGGCATAGGAAACTTTACGATAGCGGCCTGGGGATCGGTCGATTTCACGTCGAGTTCATACAAAGAGGCGGACCTGATGCTCAGCTACCGGCTCAAAAACATCACCTTCCACCTCAAAGACCTTTACGACGAAGGTTCGGCCTCGGACCGGAATCCGCAGATCAGCCGCAACTACTTCCATTTCGGCGCCGACTCCCCGCACCGCATCGAAGCCGGCATCGAATGGCAGGTATCGCGCAAAGTCCCCATCACGCTCTCCTGGTACACGATCCTTTTCGGAGCGCGGGATGTCGATACCCGGGGGCGGCGGTGCTACTCCTCATACGTCGAGGTAGCCTATCCCTTTACGGTCAAAACCATCGACCTGAAAACGGGCGTAGGAGCCGCGCCCTGGAAAACGGCAGGAGAAGGCGGAGCCAAAGGTTTTGCCGTGAAAAACGTCTTCATAAACGCCGGAAAACTGTGGGCGGTCAAAAGCATGGGTTCCTTCCGAATCGGACTCTTCACCCATCTCTCCTGGTGTCCGCTCAAAGAGGACATGAACTGCGTAGGAGGCATTTCGCTGCGGATGTAACCGCAAAAAACAACAGAGAAGCCCTTCCGTCATCGACGGAAGGGCTTCTCTGTTTCGTACAATTACACCTCCGGACATTCCCTTTGCGGACAAGACCGGCAAAAGAACGAGCTTATTGCATCACAAGCACCCAATTCACCGCAAAAACAGACTTTATCGTTCCATAAATTGAACGAAATATATTATTTTTTATACTTTTGTATGTACTTCTTACAAAAAACAATTAACCCGAAAACGCTATGAAACAATTCTTCCTGATCCTATCCGGCCTCGCATTGCTGACAGGATGCAGCAGCAAGAACGACTCTGTCGAAGGCCCCGTACAATCCCGCATCCGAATCGCTCCGAGCATCTCCCGTGTTACAGGGCTCAATTTCGACACCGGGGACCGCATCGGACTCACGATCGTCAAATCCGGTGCCAACTACTGTGAAAATACGCCTCTGCGTTTCGACGGTACGGTCTTCGTTTCGGACGACCTGTTCTGGTACGACGATTCGAGTGAAAAATCGAATCTCACGGCTTACTATCCCTACCTGGCGGAAGGAGCTCCGGCGAGCTTCACCGTTCGTGCCGACCAGAAGCTCGCCGCCGATCACGAAGCCTCGGACCTGCTGGCAGCGACGGCGACGGACGTCGTACCGAGCCAAACGGCCGTGAATATGGTATTCACCCACCTGCTCACCAAAATCGTGATCGACATTACGAACAACTCCGCCAATACGATCCAGGAAGTCACCCTGAAGGGCAGCCGCTGCACGGCTACCGTCGATCTTTCGACAAAAAGCGTCCAGGTCGATGCTTCTTCGGCGGAAACGGATATCTATCCCTTTTCAACGGTGACCGCAGGACGGTATGAAGCCATTCTCGTACCGCAACGGGCGGCACTCGAACTCGAAATCCAAACTTCCGACGGTAACCGGCACATCAAAACATTCCAGGCGACCGACCTGCAATCCGGCGCGGAATATGCGATCGAGGCGGTAATCAGCAATACGAACAAAATCCACGCCTCCATCAGCGGCGCCGTCAAAGGCTGGGAGGACGGAGGAGCGATCGCTCCGGTCGAAGACGACCTGCCGGAAGATTCCGACCTGCTGGAGTACGCAGGCGTCAAGTACCGCATTCGGCAACTCAGCAACGGTACGACCTGGATGGCGGAAAACCTGCGCTACATTCCCGAAGGCAAACGCGTTTCCTCGTCCCCGTCCGACGAAAACGGCATCTGGTACCCATGTACGACCTCCTTTACCGCATCCAGCGACACGGAATACATCCAACGGCAGGGTTTGCTCTACGATCTGGCTACGGCCGTAGGGGAACCTGTTACTGCGGATAACTTCCGCAATATCGAGGGCGTGCAAGGCATTTGTCCGGAAGGATGGCACCTTCCGACCCGGGCGGATCTGGAATCGCTTATCGCCGTGAACAGTGAACTCGGCAGCTCCTTCTTCACCTATGCCGGGACACGCGATCCGAGCGGGAAATACATCGGATCGTTGATGTCCGGGAATTTCTCCAAAGGTTACCTGCTCTGTACGAGCACCGAAAGTTCGGTCTATACTCCGGAGGATCTGAACTACCAATACCTGCTTTTCTCGAAAAGCAACCAGGTAAACATAATCGACATCGACTGTCGCTCGGGCATGCCGGTACGTTGCGTGAAGAATGCCACGTCCGGGGAATAAACGGCACAAAAAAGAATTGCGGACCGGCACAGAGCATAAAACGACCGGACGTTTCCGGCAAAGCGGCAACGCCCGGCAACATAGGGTCCCCAGGAAAGACCACCGGCAACACGGAAGGAAGCCGCTTTTTTGAGCGGCTTCCTTCTGCTATTTATCGCTCTGGTAATAAGACCTATCCAACCCGAAGGCATAGCTATTTCTGTACCGCCAGGTGAGCAAGACCGCAACAAAGGCCAATACCGCATTCAAAATAAACGGGAATCGCTCGCCCTGCATGTGCAGAATATTTCGCAACAGATCGATGATAAACGGACAGAGAACGATGGCCAGGTAATTCACCGACATCACGATCGAAAGAGCCAGCGTCGCCGATTGCGGTGGAGCAGCCACAGCCGCCTTGTCGTAAATAATCGGTTGAATAATGCCGTATCCGAGTCCCACGAGAGTACATCCCGCAATCAACCAGAAATGCGCCTTGAAGAGTCCGATAAAGAGCAATCCCGCACAGATCATAATCAACGAAACCAGATTGACGCTGCCGCGCAGACGCCGGATGATCGGGGAAAGGAAAAAGCCGGGCAACATGATAGCCAGGAAAAACAAGGACACCAAAAGCCCCGAGAAGGAATTTTGGTTGCCGTGCGGATCCACCAGGAATGAAATGTAGAAGGTGATAGCCAATGCCAGGAAAGTCGCCAGAAAATAAAATCCCATGACCGCAGCCAGCTTCGGCCAGTCGATCTTCTTGTGCTTCAGCTCATCGCTCCCGACAGGTTCCGGGGCGGCGGGAGTTCGGCGGATGAAGATTGAAAGGATCAGCGGAATCGCCGGCAACGTATATACCAGGAAGGGCAGGTGCCAATCGACATTGGCCAGGTAGCTCGCCAACACAGTGGCCAGCACCAACGTAAGGTTATTGATCGACGAACTGTAGCCCAACTGCCGGACACGATAATCCCCCGTAAAATAGTCCACGATATATCCCGTCGATAAAGGAATGATAATACCGGCACCGATACCCGTAAGACAACTTACCAGAATCAGAAGCCACATTTGGTTAATGAAAAGACAGGCGAAGCCACTCAGGAAAAAGACCGTAAGCCCGACCACAAGCAGCTTGAACTTATTCCCGGTTACAGACAAACGGCCTGCCAGCAGCATAAAAGGAATAATCAACACCGAAGGCAACGAAGTAAGCATCTGTATCTCCAGATCGGTCGCATGCGGAAAGACCTTGTTCAAGTCGCCGAGAATAGGGGAGATGGCAAGTCCGGGCAGCGAAACGACGGCCGATACCGACCAGACCGCCAACACGGTCATCCATGGAATGGTTCCTTTACCGGTTTGTACTCTCATGTTTGCAGATAAATAAAAATTCTTCCGAAAAGAGGAACAACTGTTATACCAAAAAATCGCCGGAGCGAAAACTCCGGCGAAAATAAGGTATATTGATTCGAAAAAAAGATATTATTCCCTTACGCAACGAACCTGCAAACCATTGGCTCGTTGATAGTTCCGTGCCGGAACAAATTCACTCGAAGCAGCATCGTCCGTATCGAGCGAAAAATAGAGGCCCGAAGCGCTCAATTCGTCGGTTCCCAAACCGCTTGTCCAATAACAACCGATCCACGGTTGCGCGTCCGCATTGCTGTTTACATTCTGGATAAGCCCCGTCAGATAAGGGCGACGCCCGCCTCCGAGAAAAAATGAAGTCATCGTTCCGTCGGTCAGGTTCCAGCCGTAAGCCTCGCGCAACGCCTCCGTTTGCTCCTGGTCATGATCGTCGCCGATCATAAAATCGGCATAAACATCCTTGTCCGGAACCTTCCATCCCTTAGGACAGGGATCGTAAACGGTCTTGACCGCCCCCCACAACTCGTTGTCATGGTCGGAATAGAGCCAATCGTAACCGGACTCCTCGACTCCCAGAATAAAACTCATCGGATAGGCTATGGCATACTCCATCGTGCCCGTTTCGGGGGTGGATTCCACATAGTCAAGATAAGTAAGACGCCCGTTGATATTATACATCTTATGATCCTCCGCAAATGCACAGTTATAATACGCCGGCCCGATCATCGGGGTCGGACGTCCCCACTGGTAATAAAGTCCGTAGGAGAGATATATGTCGTCCTCCGTGGCATTGCCGCCGGCTCCGGCACCCAGATTACGGGTCATGAAAACATCTCCGGCAGCCGAAGTAACCGACTCCGCCGAAGGATCGTACTGCGTAACCCACACATGCCAACTCCAAACCACCTTATCCTGGGCATCGAAAGCTGCGATCAATGCGTTTCCTTCGATAAACTCACCTTTCTTATCCGCCGCGACGAAGAACGAAACCCGACCGTCGTCGAGTGTCAGGTTCTCGATCATATGCGACGTGCTTCCCCACATAAGTTCTACCCGAGCCGTAGGAATCTTTTCGCCGTTTCCCTTTACGGTACCGTCGAAAGTATAGTAGGCATTGGCATAGTTGGCGATATAACAGTTAGCCGTCTGCCCCGTCAGATCGACGGTCCGCCCGATTCCGACCCTCAAATCGGCGGAAACGGCCTTTCCGTCGGTATCGTAACCGACCAACGTCAGGACTCCTCCCGTTTCGGCATTGGAGTCATCACTTGCGGGGGCCGTCACGGTCATCCGGCTCGTCTGCAAATCGGCGGTCACCGTCCAGCCTTCAGGCGTATCGGTAATGTTCAGCTTCACGATATTCACAGCCGTAAATTCTACCGAAGCCGTTCCCCCGGGCTTATCGACCATACAAACATCACGAGGGAAATAGAGGGTTCCCACCGGTCCGTCGTCGTCGCTGCAACCGACGAGATTCATCGAAACGGCCAGGACGATTCCCAGGCATAAAAAGCGGCACACAAGTTTTTTCATGTTCAAAATCCAATTTTGCTAAACGTTACAAAGATACGAATAAGCCGAGCGCAAAAGCAAATTTTATTCGCGTTTTGCCGGGGCGAAGTATCTAAGACGAAGTCAAAGATACGAATAAGCCTAATGCAAAAGCAATTTTATTTGCGTTTGACCAAAGCCAAAGCATCCAAAACGAAGCCAAAGACAGGGAAAGCCGAGAGAAAACGGGAACCTGTCCCGGTTTTCCGAAGCGCATCCTATCTAAAGACCATGATGTCAAAGATACGGAAAGGCGAGAGTAATCGTGCAGACTTGTACGCAAAAATCGCCGAACCGCACCCCATCTTCGGCAAAGATAGTACAAACCACATACAGAACAAACAGGTCCTGTCGGAACATGGCCTTATTTTCGCAAAATTAACCTCGACATTTTTACTAAAACAGCTAATTTCCGATTCTTCCGACAACAGAAATTCCGTTAGGAACAATTCTTGCAAAGGTAACGTAACAAATCGACTTAAAAATACGCATCCGATATGGCAAAAAAGACAGCATCGCCCCACGAATCATCTTCCGAAGGGAACCAAATAGCCATTACCGTCACCGAAAAGGGTCCGTACCTCGTCACCGGAAACCCGCCGCTGGCCATGCAATTCATCATGCCCGACTCCGAGGGCGAGAGTTGGTATTTTCAGGAAGGGCGGCATTTTTCGACAGAAAAAGAACCAACGGCATTGTGCCGTTGCGGTTTATCCCGCAGCAAACCCTATTGCGACGGCTCGCACCTCAAGGGGGAATGGGATTCGGCGATCACCTCCGGAGAAGACCGGATTACGGACGAAGTAGAGATCACCGAGGGACAGCGGGTGACATTGAACGACAACGAAAAATACTGTGTTTTCGCCCGTTTCTGCCATCCTTACGGGGGTGTCTGGGACCTGACGGCCGCATCCGGCGATTCGCAGTCCCGCAAGCTGGCCGTCCGCGAAGCTTCGATGTGTCCGAGCGCCCGCCTGACCGCCTGGGACAACCGCACGGGAAAACCCTACGAATTCATCTTCGAACCCAGCCTGGGATTGATCGAAGACCCGGCGATCGGCGCCAGCGGAGGACTCTGGGTACGCGGCGGGATCCACATCCAACGCGAAGACGGCCGAACCTTCGAAGTTCGGAACAGGGTAGTGCTCTGCCGCTGCGGACACTCCCGCAACAAGCCCTATTGCGACGGTGCGCATGCCGCCGTCAAATGGCAAGACGCGCTGGAGGGAACCCCCGACGGAGAAACGCTCCCCCGAAGCGTTGCCAGTGCAAAAATCGAAACCCACTGACCGGCCTGCCGTTCCATTCGAATAAAATAGAGTCCACCGGCACGCTGTACGGCTTGGCCCGTCATACTTCGGCCCCGAAACGGGACGCTCCATTCTACAATACGCTCCGATAGATTCCCGCCCATATCGATAAAAGAAACCCCGTTGAGATTTCAACGGGGTTTTTCATGCGAACAACGATTCGTCGTCCTATTTCTTATCGGGTTTGGCGATCGTTTCGCGCATCGTAGTATCCGCCATGATGTTCTTCATCTTATAGTAATCCATCACGCCCAGATTTCCGCTGCGGAACGCTTCGGCCATAGCCAGCGGCACTTCGGCTTCGGCCAGAATCACCTTGGCGCGGGCATCCTGCGCCTTGGCCTTGT
>UMEW01010365.1_pt1 | contig 26785 bp, 24 predicted proteins | sample 1964851 | NCBI WGS metagenome assembly UMEW01 (sample SAMEA4836030, study PRJEB28245) | human gut metagenome | biome: gut microbiome; material: fecal sample | place: Denmark | collected 2008 | reverse complement strand
GTACAAGTCAAGCCGATACGCTTCTGTAAAAAGCGATAGACAAATGTACTGTTACAGAATACACCGTCGCTTTCTACACGGTAGTGAATTTGCGGAAAGCACTTAGCTAGACATTGCACAAAGCGCTTTTGCACCTTTGGATTATACGACGAAATTCCAATAAACCCACGCGTATTAAGCGTACCATTCGCAACCCAAAAGCCAAGCAACTCAGCTAATTCAACAGACATTGCCCTTGGCAATTCCGTGACAACCTCATGCAACTTTGCATTTATCGGTTTAATCCTAGGTGTACCTGTAGGAAGCCATTGCTCCTTACGGCTATGTACAAGGATCATACCTTCTTTAATATCGGCAAGCTTTACCCACTTGCAGGATAAATCCTTGTCAACGGTGAGCACCTTATGATTAGGCGTACCGCGAATCACATAACCGTCGCTGTCCCCGATTCTCACCGTCGAATCGACAATTTTTGAATAAAAGCCGCTTGTGTATTTTGCACCGTCACACGTACTAATAGATACCTTGTCATTAGACGTGTATTCACGGTTTTTCGGAAGCTTACGGCCACGGAACAAGTCTTTAATCGGCAATAGCCCCTTTTCAGTCATTACAAGGGAGCTTCCAACAACGCACTTGCCCGTTCGCGGACTCGATTCTAGTACACCATAGCGGCCAGCGATACAAGCTTCGACGGCTTTTTCCTGATAGTCACGGAGCTTGCCTGTAAACTTAATCGGCTTAATCGGAATAATCGGGTGTAGCGATTTAATCGTGCCTGAATACCCACGGCTTTTCAAAAATGAAATAAGGCCAGCCCTATCCCCTAACGGTGTAGTCAAATAGGGTTTAGAGCCAACCTTCACGCGAGACGAAAGAATCGTTGAGCCTAGGTAAGCGGCGCACGTTTCGCACTCGCCTAACAGCCCCTCTTTCTTACGCAATCCTACCCACTCACAGTTAGCACACGCTTTATCCTCAAAAAAGTGGTAGGTGTAACGCTTGACTAATGCCTTAGCGTCGCTTTCCGACAATTCGTTATAGGGTACGTAGTAACGCTCGCGTGCAAAAACTTTCATTTTATCTCAGCCTAACTGTGTTCAATGAATCGCCCTTGTAATTCAGGATATTTTTTAAACCCTTAACCTGCACCTTACGCTGATTCAGATTTGAGTCATGGAAAGAATGAGTCAACACAAACGGCAGGCTATCCCACGAATCGACGTTAGCCTGCATCAACTTTTTGTGCGAGTCTAAATGCAGTTCAAGTGAGCAACTGACGTATGGCAGTTTAAACCAATCTAACAACAAACGGCCTACGTCGGCTAGATCTTTATCCTCAATCGTAGGCATGATTATCACAGAATTGTTGCGCAACACCGCAAACAACTTCGGCTCGTTGCGCTCCAAGTCTAGGATAACTTCGTAATTTTTGACTTTCACTCGCTCGATCATATAATCTTTCCTTTCGTCTCAGACAAAAGTTTGACGCAATCCACGATATTGCGCATGGAGTAGCCAGACTGATCAATATCCTTAATCAACGCCTCGATAAACTCCAATGCGGCATTAGCCGTATTGATGCGCTTGACATACGAGTTTAGCACACGCTTGGCAAATTTGTTTTTTGCATCAATCGTGCGCAAATCCTCCGTGTACTTGTTGATTATGTAGTTTTGAATTGCGTCAAAAGCCGTCTCCAACTTCGATAAACGGAGCTTGAGATTGGCCGCTAGGTACACCATGCGGGAGCGTGTTGACAGGTCAATAGCGTTTGCATCATAGAGCTGTTGCACGCTGAATTGCCCCTTGTTGTCACGAATCTTAGTCGAAAGGCGTGCGTTGTGCAATGTTTTGCACTCCTCGACCGCCTCTTCGTCTTTGAGCGTGTTTTCAATACGCCCCCACGTGTCCTTGAATTTTTTGTAATTATCATCGTTCAAGATTGCGGAATAGCTCATTACTGCTCCTCCAGAATCGACGCGATTTTATCATTCGCCTGCGGTGATATTATAGCCATACCGCAACCCGTAAAATCAAGGATAACTAAGGAGTCATCAGCATATACACGTTTGCACTCCTTAGCTAATCCCGCCTTTGCCTGAAGGTAGCAAATAATAAATGCGCTGTGATTTACCAACTTGAACGACGAACGAAAATAATAGGCGATAACCGTACCGCTGTCGTTGACAATGAATTGCCCGCGTGCCATCGTGTCGATAAATACTTTACCGAACGAGTAGGTATCGCCCTTCTTTATATCATTCACGGGCAAAATAAATCCGCCCTGAAACGGCCAAAAGATTGAGGAGGCGTAATCCTCCTTGAATCTGTTAGCCAAAGAGGGAAATAATTGTGTACCCATTGCCGAAACCTACTACGATAAAGCGCCCTTCAATCACGGCAATTGTCACTTTCTCGGAATCGTCCTTGCCGATTGCTTCTTCAAAGTAGGAGTAATCTAAGCTGAATTCTTTAATGGATACGGGTTTTTCCATCGGTAGCACCTGATTGACGTTACCAGTAATTGTGCGTACCTGTAGATGCAGGTTTTTGCCCTGCGTCTTAAACTTCAATTCGAGGCGTTCTTTCGTTGCAACAGCCTTACTTGCACCAAGGAAACGCTGTAGCAGGTGACGGTCAACCGTGATAGCCTGTTTGTCCGCTTCCTTAGCCTGATTGATTAAACCTGTAAGCGTTGACATCTCCAGATACGTATCAGACGCGGGCTGTGACAATGCAATTGCCATCAGCTTAGACTTAATCGTGAGCTGTTGCGGAAGCAATTCCATCTTGAACGACGATCCCTGAAAGGCGGAAAGCACGTCGTACAATGTATCACACGGCATTGTGAAATCGAGGTCACCCTTCACCTTCGACGTTTTAATAAACGACAAATGATGATTATCGTAGCACGAAATGAATGCGCCCTTAGAATCCAAGTGTACCAAGCACGGCATATACGGGCTTAATGCTTCAACAACCTTAAGTCGCACTTCGCCGCAAGCGTCCTTCAGCCACTTGCCCGTTTCAGCATCAATAGAAAGCGTTTTTGCCTCGCCCTTGACTAGCTCGCGGTTTTTGAACGCCTCGATTTCAACAGCGTCAACGGTAGTCAAGTCTGCACGATAGTTGTTTGACGTGCAAACAAGCATTGTATTGGAATAGCTGAATTTGATCGTTTCGTGTCCGACTAGAATTGTCTTTAGTGCGTCAAACGTCACACCGAAAGACAATTCACCCTCGCACGATTCGCACGGTACAAGCGACTTGCAAGATGCCAAGTCATTCATTGCGTACAGATACAGATTGCCCTTCGTAAACTGCATTGCAATATTGCCTGATGCAGGCGGCACCAATTTCGTGATAACCTGCAACTGCTTTTGCAACGTGCGAACATTGATTGTCGCTTCCAACTTCGGACTAGCCATTTGATCTCCTTTTACGGCTTAACATTAAAGTTTAACACACACAGATATTTTTTGTCACCCGTCGCCTGTAGCACAACTTGGTACTCACCAGGGCTAACCGATTCAGCATTAAGCATGAGTCGTAAGACTTGCGGAATTCCCGAGCTATCAGCCGTCAATGCAAACGCCTTGAACGGGGCTTGACTTGATAAAATCTGCACGTCTTTGAACGAATCGTGCTTGCATTGCATTTTCAGCTTGGATATTAACAGCGACATCCAATTGAGGTCAAGCACCGAGAATTGCTTAGGCCAACGGCTTGCAGGTACGTTGATGCGAATTGTTGCAACGACCGTTTCGTCGGCAATCGGCGCATCAGAATCCTGCATCGGTTGCAACGTATCCTTGTCGTAGCGACTTGTACGCAACAAATCGACTTGCCCAAAATCCGTATATTTTTGTGCAATATTGCCAACAGGTGCAACCCAATAGCTTGTCATTTGAAATTTTGACAAGGGTAGGAAATTCGGCAAACCTAGCCATTCACGGTGCCCGTGTGACAGGCACGGATTGAACATTAGACAAAATACAATTCGTTCGTTAAACGAATAAGCGACGCATTGCAAGTCCTGGCCATTAACATTTACGACTTGCGGTGTCTGTGTGAATTCTGTTTGTGGAATATGCACTAGGCCGTGTAGCATATAGTCTGTAGTCAACACGGGCACCATGTACTGCGATACAGGCTTATCTAGTGCCTCAACTTTTTTAACAATCATAGCTTCGAGTAAGAGTTAAAGACGTACAATATTTCAAACGTGTGTACGCCGTACTGCTTCGCAACTTTTTCTTCGTCACGCACCTTCAAGTATTCTACAACCGCTTGCCTTATTGTTTTGCATTTATCCGAGGATACGACACGCCAGAGCGCATCGAATTTCGGGATACCTACTAGCTTTGCCCTTAACGGATTTAAGCTAGATGATCCATGCAAATAATTAATAATCATTCTATGGATCTCTTTACGTAAATCGTAGGGTTGAATTTTGTTGACAAGCGTCTGCACGTCGGTCAACACAGATTTTGTAGTGATTTTATCAACAATTTCGGCAAGGGAAACTTCCTTAATCTGCAAGTCCAGCGGTTGCTTGTTTTTCACGCAGTTTTTTACCGCCTGAAATAATTGATGCTTCGTGTAAACACGACACAGCGTTTGATCGACGTTCGTCTTATTCAACGCCGCTTTCGCATCGACTACAAAAACAACAGGGCATTTGCAACGGTGAATCAACTTGAGGCTAGACGTTAGAGATACAACGGGATTCGGACGTGCAAGATACCGCAGATTATCATCGTGCACCTCGTAGGCAATTCCCAATTTATCTAAAACGTAGCACAATTCGGGTACGTCATAAATGTAAGAGCCAAAAATCATTTTATTTCGTCGGGCAAACCCGCTTCGATTCGTGAGCCTGATTGATCGCGCACAACCGTAAACGGACGGCTTTCAGGATACACGTCGTTACGCGGTGTAATCACAACAATGCATGGCACAACTTTTTGAAGCATTACAAGCAACTTCATAAATGCCTGTGTCGTTTCGGCGCTCATGTTCGCGGTCGGCTCGTCCAAAAGCATCAAACTCGGGCGCTTTTCCATCGGTATAAATGATAGCAAAGACAAAACGAGAATGACAGTAAACAGCTTGGATTCAGCACCAGAAAGCTTACGCACGTCCGACACCAAGGATTGCTTGCCGACACGTCGTTCGCAAATCAACTGAATCTGCGAATCCCACACAAGCGAAAACGTATAGGGTTGCTCAAAAACAAGCGAGGCATAATAGTTCAGCAATTCGCACAGCTTGACTGAAATCTGTTGCACCATTGCCTTCTTCATTACGTTATCCGAAAAAATATTAGCCAGCTCTTCAACAATGGGGTAGTCAGCCAACTCTTTTTTCAGTTCGAGCAAGCGTGTACGAATCGAGTCTAGCTGTTTGCCTGATTGCTCGGCGTACTCGATTTTAGCTTCAAGCTTGGATACTTGACTCTGCACGTCATTAAAGTGCTCGTAGTCAAATTCTGTGCAACCGCTCCAATTCAAGTATTGTTTCAACGCCTTAGACTGACGGGCAATTGACTGCATCGAGTCAATAGATTTATTCAGCTTGTTTATACGCTTGCGGCATTCGTCAGCATCGTACTTCGGCTTTTCGATTGATTCAGGCTTAGACGGAATCTTACGCAATTCCATCCATGCCTTGTAGTACCGCTCGAATTTTTTAACTTTCTGCGAAAGCGTCTGTTTCAACTCGATTTGTTCGTCGTACTTCGCCTTTTCCGTTTCGTACTCGGACAACTCCTGTTGATACTCAGCGTAGGCATTTGCCGCTTCGTATTGCTGTTTCAATTCTTTCAACTCGGCCTGCAACGCCTTTGCATCGACTTTAACAGGCTGTCCGCAAGTCGGACAAATTCCCTCTTTGAATTTCCGAGCGTGCTCAAGTCGATGTTGCGTATCCTTGATACGCACCGACAATTCAGCTAAGTCAAAATCAACGGCATCTACCTCTTCAGGCTTTTGCGGGCAGTCCAATTCGTCAAGGTCGTCTAGCTGATCCTTGTAACGACGATAACGATTTGCACCCTCTTCGGCTTTTGCTGAATCAACGGAACGGGCAAACTCAGATACGCTGGCCAACACAGTATTATACCGCTGTAATTGCTCTAAGTAAACAGCGTATTCCATAGCCGAGTCCTCGAACGATTCAAACTTGGCTAACTCCTTTTTGGCCGATTCAATGTGAGCGTCAAGGTCGTCTAGCTCACACGGCAATTCCTTGATTTTGGATTCAAGCGTTTGGTAAACAACGGCTAGACTTTTGTACTGTTGGTATTCGTTACTTTGTTCAGCCAGACGATTGCGCTCTTCGATCAATTGCGCCAATTCGTCTTTAATCGAATCAATCTCTCGGCGACCTACGACTTGCTTCTTCAGTGCTAGATACGACGTGCGCAATTCAGCGTAAGCCGTTTTCTGCTCCTTCAACTGACGAAGCCTTTTCAGATACAAACGGCGCTCGTAGTCGATTTGCTCTAGGTGAAAAAATTGATCGAAAAAATGCTTACGCTCAGTCGAAGTGCCCATAACCAACGGATGCGGTATGCGCGAATCGAGGTGCATAAGCGATTCAAACTCGGACTTCGTAATGCCGATTTGACGTGTGATCCAGTCCTGCGCTTTCGTCTTAGTTAGATGCTCAATCTCCTTGCCGTCAACTTTGATTGAAAGACTCTCACGCTTTCCCGATTGCCTGATAATTTGAATTTGCTTTCCGTCTTTTTCGAGCAATACGGTACGTGAGCCTGACTTGACTTTATCACCCTTCAAACCGACAATTGGCTGATCAAACAACAACTCCGATAGGGAATTGAAAAACAGCGACTTGCCAACCCAATTCGAGTTTTTGCTATTACGACCTGACGTGCGATTCAGGCCGTAGATAACGTTAAGACCGTCCTTGAATTCAAAGACGGTCTGTCGGTTAAAGGAGCCGTAGTTTTTAACACCCAGCGCCTTGATTTTCATAATTAAGCTTCACTTTCACCGTTCGGTATATTCGCCTTAGCCTTCTCTAAGGAGTCAAGCCAACTCTTAAAGTGCCCCTTCTTATAATACTTCCACGTCAATTCAGCGAGCATTTCAGAGCAAGTAAAGCTATCCCAAAATAGATGCTCGATTAATTCAGCATAAACGGGGCAAAGCGGATATTGTCCAGCGGCGCAAACAGCATCGACAAAAGACTGCACCTCACGCTTACGACTGTAAAACTTTTTGTTGGACAGTACCTTAACGTGAGTCTTTTTACGGTGATCGTAATAATAGTGCGCATACCACAGCGCCTTTTCTAAATCCTCTTCCAAGTTACCCTTGAACGGAGCGCGTGCAATATACTTGATGCAGTTACCTGCGGCGAAGTTAAAGTGACGCGCAATCTCGATTACTTCAACGGGATACTGATTGTAGTGAGACGGATGATCTACGTTAGACATTTAAAACAACCTTGATGATAGTTTAAAGGAAAGGCGCTCTTCAGCATATTTGCATTGATTAGGCGATAGCTCCGAGCCGATACAATTCAGATCAAGGTACTTGCAAGCAACAGCCGTTGTACCAGTGCCCATAAACGGATCGTACACAAGATCACCCTTCTTTGCATAAATACGTAAGAGCTGTGAGCAAAGCGAAGTGGAGTAAGTCGCACGATTCAGCTCAGACGTTGCCCCATCGTTATTAGGGGGCACGTACTACGTTCGGAATAACCGACCAACGTTGCTGTCCCGTTGCTTTTACTACACCCGCTTTTGGTTTATTGCATTGAAAAGTCAAGGCTTCAGTCTTACGGCAAAAGACAAACACGAATTCGCATATACGGGATAGGCGATTCGGATTTTGGTTTTGCGGCAAGGCGGACGGCTTTAACCAAACAATGCAGTCCGCCGTTAAAAACGGCGTATTCTAACAAATGGCAGATACAGTTTCCCATATCAATGAGGGATTGCCAGCAGAATAAGACAAATTATACAATATAACACCGTCTTTGTCAAGTATTCTATCGAACGAATTAAATAGATTAACTGAAAATTCAAGGTACTCTTCATTCGACATATTGTCAACAAAAACGTCGTATCGACTGCGCAAGTCTTTTTTGTCAGCGTTGCACGCACTAGCAGACTGCTCGGACGTGTTGTAGGGAGGGCTTGTCAAAATTACCTTGACTCGCCGCTTTGCCTTAATGAGCCGCTTGATCGTCTTTCGGCAATCCTCATTGAATATTTTAGTTGCCATTCAAATATTCATTCAAAATATTTTTGTAATGATCTAAATCAATCTTTTCTACAACGGTGTAGATGCACAAATCACGATGCAAGTCATACATATAAATGTCGTACAACAAATCTGCAAACCTTCTCTGTGCGCCACCGCGTGACTTGATTATAGACGTATAGGTTAACAATGCCTCATACGCATTCGGGTCTTCAGTCGCTTGCGAGTGTCCGCACCCTTGGTTAATTAATTCCTGCACACACTCTAGAGCAAATTCGTACCGTGATTCTATCACGGCTTGCATTGACATTGCGGCTAAACCCGAAGCGTAACGGCATAGCGTAAACAATGCTTTGTTACTCATATCCTATTTACTAAAAAGATCGGCGTGCAAAAGCAACGCCCAAACCGATATTTTGCCGACGGCAATACGGACGCTCACGATCTATCAACTCCTGTACTTTTTCCTTGTTGATAATCGTCACAGCCAACACCCATGCACGTAAAATATCATCGGTGTAGCCCTCGGCTTTTCCTGGGCACAGTTTGCCCATATCGGTAACAGTCAAAAATTGCAGGGCTAAATGTTCAATCGGATGCTCGATTAATTCTTTTTTGTAATCAGCAATTGTACCCGATTTGATTTTCTTTTCCAACTCCTGATTCAGCTTCGGACACGTTACGGCCTTATTTTGAATCATGGTACGCACTGCCTCGAAGTCTTTCAGCTTGAGCGAATATTGCTTGCCCTGCGTAATCGGTTTCTTGTTGCGCTCACCTCGGTCAGCACGAATGCGGTGCAGATGATCGACGGAATTCCAACGGTCAGCTACGACTAAGACGCAATTCAAAGCTTGAGCCAACGGCAAAATTATTTCAGAATACACCTGTTGAAAGTCGATTATCTGACTGCCCGTTGCCATAACTTCAAGCGCACACACCGTTTGCGTCGTTTGCGATTCTTTATCGTAGCCTACAGCAACAACCGCAAATGAGTTATTGACTAAGCCAGCATCAAGCGCAATCACCGTTGGCTGATCGTACTGATTCACTTGTCGGATTTTACCCCATACATAACCGTTTGAATACACGTATTGCATTACATGCGAATTCGGACGGCCTGTAAACAACAAGTCAATAACGTTATCATCAAAGAACGGACTTGACGTTTCGGTGGGCACCGCTCCGAAGTCACGCAAAGCGCGTCGTTCATTCGCGGCAAATGCGGATGCAATCAGGGGCGAGTCACGATCCAAAAAAGGGTTGACTTCCCACGTCGCCAACTGCGCGCCGAAAATGTACGGGTTTGTTTTCGACTCCTCTAAGAGTCGCATAACTTTATCGCGCTTGGAAATCGGAGACGAAACCGAAAGCATCAAACACGGGGGCGCATCAAAATTGCCCTTCGTGATTAACTCCTTTTGCGCCGCACCGACGGTTGCAAGTGAGTTCAACAAAGACGTATAGGCTTCGTCCGAGTCTGCACGACGGTTTGTATCGTCCTCGGACACCTCACGGCCAGGATCAGGCAAGGGAAACAAACCTAACTCGTCCATAAGAGTCATAATTGACGTGTTGCCGCGTAGCTTTGATGCAGTCGGCCCAGTCGGATAGCAACGGATATTCTTATTTGCAAACGCCAAAATCGACTTAGAATTTATGTACAACTCTTTGCCATACTGTTGCGCATAGGAGTCTAACAAGGCAAAGTACGACTTAAACCATTGCGACTGATCGACAACGTTTTTAAAAGGCGTCCACATAACGTCATAGGCTTTTTGGTACGTTAGGGAACAGAATATTATAACAAGTTCCGTTGAAGCCTGCATCGAATTTGTCATCGACGAAAGCATCGGGTACATGAGGTATCTGTGCAAAACGTAAGATGCAACTACCGCAGAGGTACTTGATTTACCTGAATTATGATTGACAATTGCATTACCAACAAATCGGTGTGTTTCAGGCAAAACCAAGTCATAAGTCGGCTTCGGCTCAGTACGTGTAATCGACTGTACGTGAACTAATGCGTGTACAACTGTTTTAAACTGCTGTCGCCAATCCATATACACGTAATAATCACCGCGTGACTCGATACGGCAATACACACCCATATTGTACAAAAGCACGCGTAGATCCTGTGCAAGTTGAAAACTAGGCGTTACAAATGCACCGTCACGGCCAAGAACATGATACAGCGATAAAATAAAACGAAACACCGAGCGATGATTTGCAGACAAAATATCTGCGGGGATTTTCGTCAAATTTTCAACGGAAATATCAATGTCTTTATCACCGTAGCAATTCGTATTGACAAGGATTTCAACTGAGTCAAGCGTAGATAAATCACTCGCCTTTTTCCAACCGTGACTAGTCATCAACGGATGATCGCCTGTGCACTCAATCACGCCGCCATCCGATAATTCAATACGGTACAGCGATTCAGGCTCGGCTACATAGCATTGACTCGTTTTCTCGAATGACTCGCCATTAAAAACAGGATGCACGAATACAGAATAGCCGAGCGGTTTATCACGCAACAAGTCACCAATACGTGCTATGCCGTTTTGTGTTAAAATAAGCGTTTCACCTGTAACACAGCGTTGTCCCAGCGTCCACACCGCCTGATTGATCGTAGGCAATAATCCGCTTTGAATCAAGTCGCGTTTCGTCGCACCACAACGTGGACACACGCCATGCTCTAGGAAAGTCATGCGCTTCGGATGATTCAAAGAGCGGCTGTCAAGCGCCTTGTCAATGTTGCGCACATCTAAATATTTTGGATTTGTGCACTTCGGGCAAACCTCACCTAACGACATTGCGGCCAGCCACATTTGCACCGCCCACGGCGCATGAATATCCGAGCCTAGAATACGATAGCAATAGTCGTAAAAGTTTTTAGCCTCAGCTAAATCACGTGTATCGACTAGCTCACGCATCTTGCCCGTTTTCGGATCAATCAAGTCGCCGACAATGGATTGCAGATTGAATTCTCCCTCGCTGATGATATTAGCGCGGCGATCCTCGCCTTCGTGCAATTCTTCATGCCGACGTTTCGACTTAGCGCGAATCAGACTAATTTGACGCTTGTCCTCTTCGCTCAAAAATTCAGGGAATAATTTATCCGCTCGAATTTTGCTCAGTTTGCTTAAGTCCATAGGGGATAACTACCTCACGTTGCTTCGGCGGCTGAATTCTTTTTACCAATTCTTCTGCGTCAGCTTTATTCAAACCGAAATAAGAAACAATGAATTGCGCAAGCTTCATTTTCACAGCCTCGCGTGTCAACAGCTCAAGCGTCAAAAACGGATAATTGTCTATATCCGAAACGACAGAGTGTAACACAGCACGGCTTTGTTCAACGCCGCCATCCAACGCTAACAGAAGCGGCGAAATTTCCTTCGAAATAAAATCGTAAACGCGTTCAATGCCAGGCTTGACACTACGGCCTACGCTATCCCGATACTTTTCAATTTTCAGCGCAATTTCCGCACCGTATGGCTCCTCTTCAAGCGATTCAATGCCGACGCTGTTTTTATTGTCTTCCGCATATTCGTCGGGCACAATAAACCAAAATTTTGAATCGCGCTTTTCCGTATCGGCCTTTACGTCTTTTGTCTGATGTACATAAGCCATACGAGTAAGACGATTCAGGAAATCTTGTTTTTCCTGCACCTTTTGCTCTTCACCCACTAGCACGTTTTGAATCGTACTAGCGGGTGTTGAGCGATTCACCGCCACGGCGTTGATGCGGTTACGGTAATTAGTCCTCTGTTTCTTCGACTGCTGTTTGAGAATGTTCAACGTAGAGTTTTTCACCGACGCTCGTCCTCAATTGGTGGAAACACAACTTACGCAAGTCAAACGACTTGGTAAAGCCAAGCGCTTTACAGATTTCCTTTTTCTGCGCCGTTGTACCGAGCACCCACAGTTTAATCTGCTCCCACGTAATCGACGGTTGCACAGCCGCCTTGTTCAACAAAAGCTTCATTGAACGGCGTCCGCGTCCGACAAGCTGTCCCGTCAAATACAGATAATACGCCGTATCAAAAACAGGATCGTACCCTCGGCCTTCACCTGAAGCGTCAGACGCCCAGATACGAAGCCAACCGATACGATTAGGTGTGCTCAGTTTATTTTTGATAGTTTTAACGTGGATATAGCGATACCCATCACGGCCATTTTCAGCTTCAACGGACTTTTCAATTTCCCAGCCTGTGTCCTTGTCAAAATTTTTCGGCCAGAGCGGTTGCCCTGATGCACGCGGGGTAAATTTACAGCGCACGTCAGAGTTATGCGAAACAATACCATTAGTAATAATGGTGTGAGACTTAGGCATACACGCATCATAGCAAACTTGTTGCCGTGCTACGTTAACCTGTGTAATGCGACGCCAAATAATATTATGCTTTCGTGTAAAGTCCACAAAGCGTTTAATCTGCATACCCTCATTTGCCCACGATTCGCGTTCTTGAGAGGTACGCAAACTTTCCCCTGCGGCTAAATAGTCATCAAACCAACCGTCATAAAACTTAGAAACCCGCCAGTATTTAGCGTCGTTACGGCGCATAATATTACGACGAAACCACCCGTACACTTTCGGTTTACGTATACGCTTATAATTGCTAAATAATTCAGGTAATACGTCAGATACCGTATTATTAGAATTTTTTGCTAAACTACTAACACGCCATTTGATTAACTTACGGAGTTTAGTATTATTGCTACCAGTAATTGCAAGCACACCAGCCGTAAAGCGCTGTTGCAATAGGCATTCGTTTTGTACGTCGAGCAGTTCACGTATCGTTTTATGAGTCTCCTCGGAAGTTAATTCAAAGCGGTGCTCCTGACGGTTAGAGGTATATTTTTTCTTACGTGAAATAATACCAAAGCTAAGGAGCATAACCTGCAATTGATCTAATAGGGTGTTGGAAATCGAGTAATAATTCGTTTCCTTAGCTACACCATAAGCATCACCCGCAAAAAGCCCACGCAAAAATGCTAGTTGCACGTCAGCGGGAGACATACGAATAATAAGAGGTATTTCCTTATGTTTAGCTAAAGTACACAGACCAATAGACGCCAACCATTGCGCAAACAATACACTGTTAATGGTAATACATGTATCGTGACGCTTGCTCTTAAAACCTAGTCTATCGCATAAGGTTTCAATACGAGACAAGTATTGCGGATTTTTATTAGCAATAGTCGTTACAAAGTGCTGTTTGCTAACAAAACCCTCGCTTACGATCCAACCTAGTAACTCGGCTAAATTTTCATCACAGATTAAATCAAGGGTATCATTCTTTAATTGAGACTGCCTGTTAACGGAGCCAACAGCTTTAAAATGAATCTGTTGATACTCTGTAGGCTTTTCTACCTCATTACAAGAAATAGCCATATAACAGCCGAAGCCGCCAAGATTAATAGAAGAAAACTCTTCTAATGTAGTCCAAGATAGAGTAGGATACTGTTGTTCGCCACAGCGAGCAACTAATACCTTATGACCTGGCTTACCTGTAACGTGATAGCCAAAATCGGATTCAATATCAATTGTATCAGAAAAGCCCACGCATTTGTAGCCGAGGGTCTTTTCCATGCCAATAATAGATTGCAAGTGAGTATGTTTTTGCACAGCGGCAAATTCACGTGCAGAAAGCATACCGTATTTAGTGTGAAGCAAAGTATCCTCGCCAAAGCAATTATACTTCAAGCTTTCACCACACGGTTCTACTTCGGGGTGATAGCGATCCAACGGATTAGCACGCAATTGGTTTGTACCGATAACCGCCACCATTTTCTTAGCCAAATAGCCCTTGACACGTGGAAGCTGTTTGCTAAACATTCGCGCCTGCAAAGCAATCGAGTTATTCGTTTCGTCCTCGTCGTTTGCAGACGGATTCATTGCAGGGTACGAGTCAACAATAAAGATTGCCTGCAACTCAGCGTTCGGAGCGGGAATCCATATTCCGTTGCCGTAGCGCTTTGCCATAGACGGGTCTGAATACTCGGCAAGCTTGGCTTTGTTTACCTTGTTATCCTCGTAAACAAGCCACCATTTACCGCCAATTGATTTTTTATCAGGCAAGGCACGGAGCGTTGCAGAAAGCAGGTCAAAGAAACGCTCGCCGATTGTCTCAGCGCTAAATCGAACGATTGGCGGTGTAATCCACTTGCCCGTTTCCTGATCCTTTTGTCCGAACACCTCACCGAGCGTTTTATCGACGCCACACGTCTTTAAAATCGCACGGATATACGGCATTGACGCTACGCTACTTCCCTCGAAGTCACTATACGAGATAATAGGCACGCCCGCTTTCACAGCATTAGCGGCAATAACTAATGCACCTGTAGTCTTAGACGATTGCTCCTTGCCAAAATTCGTGTACCAACCTGCACGAATACCACCGCCGTACAACAGGTCTAAAACAAGCATACCTGTTGACATAGGCGTTGCAGATTCAATCGGGTCGCTGTCAAAATTTAGGCGTGTCGTAACTGAATCCATTGTCTCAGTCAAAAACGCCTTGTAATCGAATTGCGGGGCTTCAGTAGATTTTACAGATTTTCTCGCCATAAAACAAAAAGGCGAGACCTTTTAAATCCCGCCTTTCCTAGAAAATGTTTAATTAGAAGTCTTCGTCATCAAAATCGTCGTCATCGTCAACGGGCTTTGCCTTCTTGAATTTCGACTTAAGCGGCTTCTTGGACTTCGGAATCGGTTTATCCTCTTCCTCGTCGTCCTCAAAATCGTCATCGTCGAAATCGTCCTCTTCGACTTTCTTTGACTTAGACTTGCGAGCGGGCTTTTCGTCCTCGTCCTCAAAGTCATCGTCATCATCGTCAAAATCGTCTTCCTCAACAGGCTTTGCCTTGGACTTCTTACGAGGCGCTTCCTCCTCAAAGTCATCGTCCTCGAAGTCATCCTCTTCGACTTGCTTAGACTTCTTAGATTTACGTGCAGGCTTTTCGTCCTCGAAATCATCGTCATCATCGAAATCATCATCGTCTGACTTAGACTTCTTCGGCGGATCGAAACTGCCAACGTCATCATCCTCGAACACGTCAGCGGCAGGCTTGCGCTTCTTCAGCTTAGGCGTATCCTCAATATCATCGTCAAACGACTCTTCGTTATCGTCCATTGATTCAACGGCCTTAGACTTTTCGTCAGTCAAGCCCATACGCTTACGCCATGCGGCCACGTCACGTTTCGTTTCTTCAAGCGACGGTTCGTCGTTATACATAGCTTCAATATCCCACTTGAGGTAAGCTTTTTCTTCCTCAGTGAGCGGGGTACGTCCGCCATCAACAACAAGCTTAACCGCGTACTTGTCGGATGCCGCCGCGTTCGGATCGTAACGGATCATAATATCACGACCGAAACGTTCGTGATTGACGTTAAACGCCTTGGTGCCACTCTTCAGCTTGACGATATTATCGTCTTTGAGATCCTGCACCCTCTTAAACAAAGACGGTGTAAAGCGAACGACTACAACAGGCGTCCAGGAATCAGAGTCTTTATCCTTGAAACCCGTTTCCTTTTCTTCAGCCGTCAAGCGGTTGCGTGCAGGCTCACGAGATTGCTCCTTGCGCACAATGGCATTCATGTACAGATACGGCTGATAACGAATATACGGCTGTTCCATACCTGCATCACGTTCGCGTTGCAATTCGTCGCCCCACGGATCTTCTTTATCAGAAGTACGCTGATGCGTATTGTAATCATAAGACAAGCACGGTGCGGGGAAGCTAGACTTCGGATTGTCACGCTTTGCTCTCACCCAATACGTGCCCTCGGAAAAGACTGGCCCGAAAAGGCGAATCGTTACCCATGCGGGCTTACCGTTTTTTGACGGATATTCCAAAAGCGTAAAAATATCGGTTGGCTTTTTACGCTCTTCGCGGGAACGCACAACAACGGCGTCCATGTCGGTTCCACGTGTCATTTTTGTTTCTCCATGTTGACCTTGGATACTCTGTATTTACGAATTCTGTTTGCTTGCACAAGCGCGAACTACAGCTAACGTTTTATCAACTTTAGCTAGTAGTGAATGCACCTTTGCTTTCGCCTCACCGTCTGTCGCCTTTTCAATCTCGGCGAGTTCCTCCGCAACAAAGCTTAGGCAGTACAGACTATGGGAAGCAACAGCGGCAGAATCCGCCTCAATAGATTTTAGCACAGTTTGGCTAAATTGTTTAACCTGATCGTCCGACATCTTGTTTTTGATGCGGGCGCACAAAGATGTCAAATCATCTAGGACGATTCGATGCTCATTGAGCAATTTTGAAACCAACTGATCAGTCTGCATAGCTTTGTAGTATTTGTTTATCCTGTAACGAGATAAATTGCGGGATGCCGTATTTTATATGCAGACACCCCGTTTTGTCAATCTTTCGAGCGGCTACGGATACAACTTCGAGCGTTTCCAAATCCGAGCTGAAATCAACTGCACTTGACTCAAAGTGCTCGCCTGATTCGACTAGTTCTTCATAGGAACTAGCGGGCAGTTTGGATAGTGCAATTTTCTGCACAGCCGCTCTTGCCGATTTCAGCCATGACTGAATAAAGGTAGTCAACACGCCTAGACGTGAATCACAGCGGTCAATCGCCTTGCCCATAATCTGCAAGTAAATCTGTGTCACATCATCCAATTCAACGGAGCAACCAAAATCAACGTAAGTCTTTTGCGCCTGTACAATTGTCATGCGCGTGTACTTTTGCATGATTTTGACTTTGAACTCCTGCGCTAAGTCAGACCAATACTTTATCTGTCGGTAGTAAGCGTGAAAAAAGCGCAAGTCTGCGATTCCCAATTCAACTTGAATTGCTCGCATGACTGCGCCATCTTTGATTGTAGCCGTGTGAAAAGGCGATTTCAAATCGTGGTAAAGCTTGGCTTTAGACAGCCAATAGTTAATTATACCAAAATACAAGCCGCGATTCAAGTGCAACTCTTTGGCACGTGACAAATCATTAGTCGTAACATAATTGAAAAATGCACAACTCAGACTCTCACGCCCCTCGGAGCTGACCTTAGTCATTGCATGAATTTGCTGATAGGCAATCACCTTCGAGACGTAGACTTTGAAAACTTCGGGGCTGATTTTTATCAACAGCTCCAACGCCGACCAAATGTAGTAGTCAAGGATTTGCAGATATTGAAGGCTTGTTAAGTTAACCTTAATATCCTCGTTGATTGCCTTTATCTCAGCAAAGGCTTCGCTGTGCTTGTACTTAGGCATTATCCGATTGCATTCACAAGATCAAGATCAGGTTCAAAAATATCAGGCCGCCTATTCGACAAGTACAGATAAAAAGCTAGACAATGTTTGCAACACGTCGGACGGTATCGAGGATTCGTTATCTTAGGCAAACGCCCGTTGGAATACTCAATTTCCGCACCGCCGCGTCGATACAATGCAACTTCGTGTCGATACAAAAAATCGGGGCACGAACAACTCAGCACCACGTTTTTTCGCTTCGGGTTTATCATAATAAACGTATCATAAACCTTCGACGTTATTTTTCGATACCAAACACGCCGCTTTTTATCGTACAGCTTTGTCGAATAGGTAGTAGCTCTTGCATAAATGCGGCCATAGTCATCTACGCGAAGGCCGTAGAATTTTTTAACCTTCGCGTAGGTTGCATGTAGCAATTGTGTAGGTGCATATTTTATCACCTGATACACAATTTGCTTAAACTTAATTTGCGACATAATAACCCCCTTATTTTAATATAAAATTCGGGGTTACAGTACAGCTATTGTTTTCGCTACAAGCTTGTTAAAAATCGACGGGAGTTTCTTACTTGTAACAAAGAAAGCGAATGCCTCGGCAAACGTCTCCTTATAATTCTTACAGGCGTAAGACGAAATCACAGGCTCGAACTCATTGATTTTAATTGACACGGGAAACATTGATAGGAAAGTTTCCTTTTCATTTTCCCACGCCGCATTTAGTTCAGACTGACTTACATTGAAAGACTGACAGAGATAGCGCACGCAATGGCGCAAAACAAATTTTGCGTCATCATCGTCTAAGTCGCGCATCAAGTCACGCGGATTCATGTCGGAAAGCGCATCTTTCAACTCAGCCAATTGCTCTTTTGAAAAAGAGCGAGGCTTGACGTAACGCAAATACGCACGGAGCCATGCTTGCCTTACGTTCGATTCAAGCGATAGCCAAAAATAATGCCCCAATTCGTGAGCAATAACCAACGGCAAATCCTCAACTGTGCATTTGTTCGGATCAACCGTGATTGTACATTGATCCTTTTTCGACTTGCACAGACCAGCCATTGTGCCTTTCAGCGGAGCGGCTTTGAAGAGAATTTCCTGCAAGCTGTCAGTCGGTACGCCCTTTTTATTCAAGCATTTATAGACAATGGAAAATGCGGATTTTAAAGCCTTGACGTGTTGCTTAATGCCGTAACCGTACAAGGCCAAGTCACCGAAATTTCCATTTTCTACCAAATCAACGTAGCGATTTGCTACGTCAATTCCAAAAGCCGTACCCGAAATTGTTTTAGCTCCGAGTACGGCTTGAATGTTATCGGCTTGAGTATCAACAATAGGGCGCTTGAGTTTTTCGTCAGGCTCCAACTGTACCCGCAAGGGATCAACACTACTGATGACCCCTAACTGCGGTTTGTTGGTAGTCACGAAAATTACATAATCGCCTACCTTGACTTTCATTTTACAACACGGTGTGCAATAGTCATTTGTTGCGCTTGCGACAATGCGTCAGCTAACATTGTATTCTGTTGCGGATTCGTCGGCATGTCAACGTGCGTGTCGTTGAATTGCTTTACCTCAACGTCCTCAATGTTCACTTCAGCCTCGTCGGAAACCTCGGTATCGGATGCAACTTCAACGTCAGCTACAGGCTCGCCATTAATAAAACCTTGCGGCTGATGCTGATTGTAATCCGTCACCTGCACTTCGGTCGTGTCGTTAAGAACTTCCTGAAGCTTTGCATCGTCCTCGTCGGTAGATTCAGACGTTGCTTCGGTGCTCGGTGCAACTTTGTTTGCGTCAGGATTAATCACAAACTCAGACTGTCCAGCAGGTTCAAGCGTTACCGTTTCAGCAACGGGATCGACAACAACTTCAGGCGTTGCTTCAACAACGGGTTCCTCAACGCTATCAACAGCATTCGCGTCGCCCATTTCACCCGTCGGCAAATTCAGCAATTCGTCGTTATCCGTATTGCTTTCGGTTGCTTCAGGCAATTCAGGATGTTCGATAGAAGCACCCATCGGTACAAGCACAGGCACCTGCACAATTACGACGTAACGCACTTCGCCGTTAACATAGTCGTAACCCGTGTAATAGACGTTACCGAACTGTACCTCACAGGAAATGGAGTTCAATTCGTCGCATACCTTCAGCTTACCGTGCTCAAAGTCGGAGCAATTAATCGGTGCCCACGGTGCAAAAATCAGCTTGACAGAACGGGCATTAAAGTCTGAAGCGTTATATTCGTATCCGAAGAGATACTGATCACACGGAATCAGCGTTCCGTCTTCCTTGAAGAGCTGTGCGGACGGCTTAACCAATTGTTCGGCCAGAGTCAGACGCGGCTTTTCAACCTTCGGTTCTTCAACGGCCTTCGGCTCTTCAACGGGCTTTTCTACTTCAGCCTGCACTTCTTCAGCAACAGGCTCTTCAGATACGTCTACTTCGTCCTCGTCGGACAGGAAGTCCTCGGCGTAACGATTAGCCGCTAAATCATCAGCGCGCAAATCACCAGCATTATAGGCAAATACCTGATCCACGAACGAGCCGAACACTTCGTCAACTCGCACGTAGTCATAATTTTGCATAAACACGTCGGCGCGAATGCTGAAAACTTGCCCCTCCTGATCCATGTAAACAACGGAAATAGGGCACAACTTGGCATAACGCTTCGGCAATGTAGCGTTGGAAATAGCGACTACGGTAAATACTTTGCCGTGACGCGACTTCCATTGCGAGCCAGCCACAAGGAGGCTTGCGGCATTTTCGTAAAAATCATCATCGTGTTTCATTTAGTTCTCCTAGGATTAAAACACCTACTATGTATTTACGGATTTTTATTTAGAATTTTCTTGGCAGAATTTAGCTAGGGCTTCCTGTTTATAAGAGCATAACTTATAGTAGGAAATCCATTGTGACAAAACTTCTACAACCTCACCTTGCGTGTAGGCTCGGTTTTCAAATGCAGGCAGGTCTTGACACGGCGTAATCAATGATTGTTGCGGTACTGGCCGCTTCGTCGGCACAGGCACCATTTCCGTAGAGGCGCAACCGACTAACGACAAACAGGCTACTGCAACAGCGAGTTTAAGAATCGCGTTGCTTCTGCGGAAAGTGACGGACTGTCCTTGTCCTTGAATTGCTGTTGCCATTTTTTAACCTCTTTTTCTTTGTTCGATAGATTCACGCGCAATTGCTCGTATTCGATTGCCGATTGAGCCATTTTTTGCTCAAGCTCAGATATTTTTGTCTGTTGCTCAAGCGCTTGCGCCTTTAATTCCTCTACCTCCTTTTGCTTGTCAGCTACACCGCTCATGTAGCCGTAATCATAGACGTAATAGCCTAGCGTGATTACGGCCACAATGCAAACAATAATACCTGCACCCTTCAGGTACTTTTTTACAGTATCACTTAGTGCCATTCTTTTGAGGTACTAGTTTATTGTCAATCAACTCCTGTTTGACGGCCTTCATTACGGCAATCAGACTCTTCACATCGTCTTTTGATTCAACGCAAAAGCCAATATGATTCTTCGAAACACGCCACGTCGGATCGGTTTTCGTGCAAAACATTTTTGCAATGCCGAGATAGCGCTTGCCGTTGTATTCCGAAACACTCACTTGGTAGGCGCTAGTGTTACCCGTGCGAATGATTGACATAGTTAGATCTCCTAGTCCTTATAAATTTTGTTACGCAACTTGTGCAAAATCACGTCGGGGCAATTGCCAGGATCGTACAACTCCTCGCCATTTTCCTTAGCCGCTTTTGACGGATTTTCCAAATCCTTATACTTCAGCCAAGGGCTACCCTGCATTTCCCACAGCTTAATTACTTTCGTATTAAACAGGTCATGGGAAGTATGCCATATTTTTTCGGTTCCGTGTATACCTGCATCGTCGCCATCCATAAAAATATAGATATTATCGACGCCGTGCATTTCAAGTAACCGCGCCTTGTCCGCCGACCAATTTTGCGTACCCATAATGCACATTGCAGGAATACCGAACGAGAGCAAACGCAAGGCATCACGTTGGCCTTCGACCAACACCATTGTGCGATTCACCATTTTTTGAATCGCATAGTCGAACGGAAACAAACCGAACTTGGATACCCAATTGCCCCGCAGATTAACGTAAGACGGCTTGCCCTCTTTCTTTTTCATGCGGGCTTTAATGTAGCCTTTCGTGTCGCCGTCAACAATGACAGGCATATATACGAATTTTTCACTAAGCCCGTTTTCATATTTTACACGGCACACGCGGCAACCGACTTCAATTAACAAGTCAGTCGAAATCGAACGCCAAAATTTATGCGCAGGCAATTCAGACAAAACCAACGTCTCATAATCGTTCGTTTGTTCTTCGTCCGTTGTAAACGCCTTTATTTCAGCGTACCGCGTATGCGGCTTGTCATTGAATGGTTGCGCACCAATCAACGGTGCAAGCTTATCCCACGTTGCGGTTGCACCGCAACCGTAGCATTTAAAATAGCCTGGGCTACGGGTAGTCGGTGAGTGCGAAATACGGCCAGACGGATTATTGTCCGCATGAAACGGGCATTTAATCATAGTGTACGAGCCGTGAAACCGTGCATTAGGCAATGTTCGGCATTGACTAATCACGAAATCAAGCTTGTCTTCGACCCTTACCGCCATAGATTTTACCACCAAAATGCTGATGCAGATTAAACGGACGATCCAAACTCGGCTCCGTTTGCAGGCATTCTAGCATATTTGAAAGCACACCGCGTTTGTATTTAGGCTCCGCCGCAAAAAACGTGCAGTCCCAAACGCGATTTCCTGAAAAAACTAAGTAGTCCTCGCCCGTCTGTTTGGCAGGCGTAAGCGAAACATAATACGAATCATTCTTTTCGGCGTTACAGGAAAAAATGAAAGTACGGTCGCGTTCGTCTACGACAAGGGCGAGGTCAAACTCAGTCTCGAATTTTTCGTTAGCTAAGTGTATCAAATTCATGCTTCGCGCATTGATAAATCTTTTTAGCCAAATGTACGTCTAACAAGGGATATTTTTCGTCTAGGTATTTAACAACGTCTTTGTTTAGCCACGGACGCAAAATTTCCTTATACACACTATTTACGTCGGCAATCAATCCTTTCTCATGCCCTGCAATCAAATTCTGTTTGATATTCTGCAACAGGTTGGCAATATCATAATCCCAGGTAGCCGAAAGGCCGTTTCCTGCATCACTAATGCCCGTCTCAAATTCCACCTCCGGTTCCACGGTGAACTTCATGTTGAATTGCTTTTCCGTCAAGCGTGCAATACCATACGTAGCCTGATACTGCGTAATTTGAATAAACGGCAATACCATAACATAGGGCACAGCGTAGTACGAGGCATCGTGCACTTGACGCGTCGTTTCAATCTGATAGTCCCATTGCTTGCCCTTCAATCCGAGCATTTTCATTAGCACAGGCAATTCGTCGTAATACGTTTCATGCGTGAGACGCGTTGCTTTTACGGCCAGCTCGGATGCAAAACCCTGAATCGGAGCGTTCGACCCGCGACGAATCTGTCGGTTAATTAGACGCTTGTCGTTTTTGTTGACAAGCACGGCTGAAGCCAAGTGACGAATACGGCCTAGCGGTGAATATACATAGCCGAGTTTTTCGGCCTGATATTTCATGTGATCTGTCCAAATCTTGCCCTTCTTAAACGTAGTAAATGTTTTATCGACAATATGCTGTGCGTAGTCGGTACGATCCTCGTCTTTCAATGCCTGTAGCGCGTCTTTTGCTTTGTTCAAAGCTTTCTCTAGTTTAGGCTTGTCTTTTTCGCTTGCCTCACGCCAAGCGTTATAAGCTTGACTTACCTCCTTTTGTTTTACCTGTAGCTCACCAGATTTTGTATCCTCACCGAGCGTAGAGGTTCCTTTTCCGTACAAAAGCCCAAAAATTGTGGATTTTACAGCTTGACGCAACGGATCTTTCTTCGTCACCCATTTGCCAAAAAAGCGATAGACGTTTTGGATATGAATATCTGCGTGTTTAGCCATTTTCTCGCGCAATATCACAGACGGATGTCGATAATCACCTTTTTTCGCTAGACTATTCTCTCCGTCGTTTGCAAAGTTGCCAAAATACTTCTTTGCGGCTTTCACGTAAGCCTCATGTGCCTCTTCTTGCGTATCAAATGTGCCTAGGTGCTTTACTTTTTCATTAACAGACGGCTTTATCTGCGCTATCCAACGCTTACCACTCATAGCAGGGTAGACCCCCTTATACTTAGAAGACGTACGCGTAGAGTCTGCACGACGGTTACGGGAATTTTCTTGTTGCGTAGCAGGTCGCAAGTTAGAGATTTTATTGTTAAGGCCATTATTATCTATATGATCTACCTCTTCGGGTAAATAGCCGTATACCATACAAAAAGCTACACGATGTGCGGAATAAGTCGTACCTTTTAGATTAAGATAATAAGCGCCGTGGTGCTCATTTAAATGCACCTCCATGCCCTTTTTATACAGCTTTGTGTCCTTTTTAGAGAAAAATTTACCAGTATCCTTGTCATAAATCAGGTACTCATTAAACAGTGCCTGTAGCTGTTTATCCTTTTCGGGAATTTTTTCACAGGCAATCCATTGCTTACGCAACGTTTGGCCTTCACGGAAAGCGTCACCCAAAACCATGTCTCCAGCCGCAATCGACCAACCACGAACTTCGTGAGCCGAGTAGTCGTAGTGTACAAGCAATTTGCCTTCAGGTGCAATAAACAAGGATTTCAAAATCTGCGCTGAATCCGAGTGTTGCGGAATAACCTGCAAAGACGGATTGAACGAACTGATACGGCCAGTCGCAACACCCCAAAAGCCGTAGCCTGGCCGCAAGTGGTAGTCAATAGCGCCGTCTACCGAGTCAAGGATTTTACGATACCACGATTTAATGTAGGCCGTAATAATCTTGTTCAGCTCTTGATATTTAGAGTAGAGTGAAACGGTGTAGTTGGCGTATTTGTATGCATTGACGAAAATCTTGCCGATTGACGGTGCACCGTTCGGCGTTGTTTCGACTGAATCCAACCCCATAACGTCTAGGAAAAGCTTCAGTCGGTGTTCGGGGCGTCCGATATTGAAAATCCATGAGTCCTTGATAGAGTTCGAGCCAAACAAACCCTTCGATTTATAGCCCGCTTCCTTTAACAATTCTGCATTCGCTTTGACAGTCTCAGGCTGATCGTAGATTTCCTGTTTGACTTTGTTCGCCTCGATTAGGAACGGCGAGTCTTTCGACTGCAACAGCTTCATGTATTCAATATCAATTTTCGAGCCGCATTCGTCTAGGCTAGACAGTACGTGTTCGGTATCAGACATCACACACAGCATGTGACGAATGAAATAAGGCTTGTACGACTTGCCGCACAAATCCTCGTAGGATGCACGCTTAATCTGCATTTTCACCATTGGAATTAAGCAACACACATCCATTGCACAATAGCGTAAGAATGCGGGATCATCAGGCTTAACCTCGCCTGTTGTACCGCGATCCTCTTTCGTGAACTCGTTTTTGAAATAAAAGTCGTTTTGGTACGTGCAAAGAATAGCACGCAAGCCGCCGAAAGAATTGCCGCCCATTAAGGTAGTCCAATCGACCATTTCCTCGTTAAGGAGGTGTTCGCCTGCTGTGATTTCCCAAACCTTACGTCGGATAATCGGCAACTTCAAAACGCGACGCAACACGCGCAAGTCAAACTTGCCGTTCATTGTGACAAGGATCGGCCCGTCTTTTGCGCCTAGGAATTTGCGAATTTCCGACTTGAAATAATGAATATCCTCGGCGCTGAAAGGCGTCTGCGGATGATTCAACGGCAATACGTAGCCCGTATCGGATTTATCCGAAGCAAACTGAATCGTGTAGATTGCATTGGCTAACACGGACAAGTCTTTCGTTTCCGAATCCATTGCAACCATTTTCGACGATTTCAACAATTGCATCATCGAATCGAAGCGCTCACGTGTATTCACGTACTGCGGCTTGGACTGCACATTAGCCAAGCTAAATGGATGCACCCCTAATAATAGATAGGCTAAATGATACGCAACCATGCGCAGGTGATTCGCGTACTTGCCCTTGTTTTCCAGCAATTGGAAAAAGTCAAACGTCTGCGTTACCTTGCATTGCGTCTTACCGATTTTCAGCGATTCCACCCAACCTAAATGATAGGCAGGGTATCCGCATTGCACGATATTGCGATAGGCGCGGTGCCCGCAAATCAATACATGTGTCGGCTTAAAATGATCAATCGCCTCAATCATGCGCTGACCGAACTCGGACTCTTTCTTCAGACGTTGTTCGGTAGATAGATGCAGGTGCTTTTCTGCGCGGTAGTTGATAACCATATAAGCGGGATCAACCGCCTTACCGAGTTTCGCCGCATAACGACGCGCGTAATTAATCACGTTAACAACAGGCGCACGTGTATCACCGTCGCTCAAAAGCTTATGCGCTTTCAAGTCCGCCGTGCTGATGTGCTCGATGATAATCATCAAGCGTGCTTTCGCTTTCGACCAGCTTGTGTCAATGGGTAGGTCAAGCTTGTACTGATCGCCTTGGAATTTTGTAATGGAATTGAACATTTTTCCCTCGCGTTTTACACGCATTATATTTACGGGATTTTTCTATCTATTATAGCAGGCACAACGACACTCTAACAACAGGTGTCAGCCGCAAAAAATTATTTTTTAACCGATTTATTTTTAATCTGAATTTTCCCGAAAATATTGCAGAAAAAAGTTTTGTTACAAAGGTGCCTAAAAAGTAGGCACAAATTTTCCCCAATTGTAAAAAAGGGGTGGGTTAACCCTAATGCGAAAAAACGCGTTTTTTGGCCGTTTTTGAGCACTTTTCATTTTTACCCCGTTTTAACGTGTTAGATTTAAATAGTTAAGAATAAATCAATTTTTATTCTCAGAAAAAATTAGCCAAAAACAGCCAAAAAATCGTCCTATTTGTAACCGTTACAAATGACTTTTGCTCCTATGAGCGCTATACGTGCAGGAATCAATTTTTTCTGTTACAAACGTAACTAAATATGACACAGATACAGATCTAACGGTTTGTTACACTTCTCCGCCTCCAGAAGCAAAAGTGTTGAAAAACGACGCTATACGCGCAGGAATCGCATTTTTCCTGAATTATTTTGTTACAATTGCTAGTTTCCCTTCCTTTTTTCGCTCAGTTAAGAGGCAAAACTGATCTAATTTCATTGATGTATGAGAACCTTCCACGTCGCCGCCGCCCTTTCGGGGAAAATATCCTGTAGGATAACGAACCACGGTAGGGCGTTAGGCGAG
>UMEW01011212.1_pt1 | contig 27029 bp, 27 predicted proteins | sample 1964851 | NCBI WGS metagenome assembly UMEW01 (sample SAMEA4836030, study PRJEB28245) | human gut metagenome | biome: gut microbiome; material: fecal sample | place: Denmark | collected 2008 | reverse complement strand
GCCACACGTCTGTACCATGTGATAGTCCAGAAATACGAATCAATTCATCAAATGTTGTTGGTTTTGTGTCTACTAGCATTCCGCCTTACAAATTTTGTTCCAAATTCAGGTATTCCAAAACTTCCAACTTGAGAATGTATTTGTTCTGGTGTTACTCCTAAAGCTTTTGTTGAACTAAAAATTGACATTGTTTCTTTGTCATCTAATGGTACTTTAGTTGGGTCTATTCCTGTAATATCTTGAAGCATTCTTATTACAGTTGGATCATCATGACCTAAAATATCTAATTTTAATAGATTCTGATCAATTGAGTGATAATCAAAGTGTGTTGTAATAATATCTGAGTTTGGATCATCTGCTGGATGTTGTACTGGGCAGAATTCATAAATTTCTCTTCCTTTTGGTACAACAATTATTCCTCCTGGATGTTGCCCTGTTGTCCTTTTTATTCCTGTACAACCTTGTGCTAATCTTTGTGTTTCAGCCCTATTTATTGGTATGTTTCTTTCTTCAAAATATTTTTTAACATATCCAAATGCTGTTTTATCAGCAATAGTACCTATTGTTCCAGCTTTAAAAGTTGTTCCTTTTCCAAATATTACTTCAGTATATTTATGAGCTTTTGCTTGATATTCTCCTGAAAAGTTTAAATCTATATCTGGCTCTTTGTCTCCATTAAATCCTAGAAAAGTCTCAAATGGTATATCCATTCCATCTTTGTCTAATTTATGTCCACATTTTGGACATTGCTTATCTGGTAAGTCAAAACCATTTTTATATCCATAATCTGTAAAATCTGAATATTTACAATTAGGACAACGATAATGTGGTGGCAAAGAATTTACTTCTGTAATTCCTGTCATATTTGCAACAAATGAAGAACCTACAGAACCTCTTGAACCTACTATGTATCCATCCTCATTTGATTTCCATACTAATTTTTGAGCAATAATATACATAACTGAAAATCCATTTTTTATAATAGAATCCAATTCTTTATCTAATCTAGTTTGTACTATTTCTGGTAATTGCTCTCCATATAATTTATGTGCCTTTGAGTATGCTATGTCTTTAATTGTTTGCTCACATCCTGGTATATGAGGTGGACATTTTTCTGGTGAAATTGGGCTTATTTGATCACACATATCTGATATTTTATTCGTATTTGTTACTACTACTTCATATGCTTTTTCTTTTCCTAAATAACTAAATTCTTCTAACATTTCTTCTGTTGTTCTTAAGTATAACGGTGCTTGGTTATCTGCATCATCATATCCTTGTCCCGCTTCTAATATACGTCTATACACTTCATCTTGTGGATCCATAAAATGTACATCACATGTTGCTACAACTGGCTTATTTAGCTTTTCTCCTAATTCTACTATTTTTCTATTTATATCTTTTAGTCCTTCTTCATCTTTCACAACTTCATTTCTAATTAAAAAATTATTATTTCCAATTGGTTGGATTTCTAAATAATCATAAAAGTTTGCTATTTCTTCTATTTCTTCATCTGTTTTGCCGTAATTCTATTGCTTGATATAATTCTCCTGCTTCACAAGCACTTCCGAATTATTAATCCTTCTCTATATTTTTTTAATAAACTTTTTAATATACGTGGTCTACGATAGAAATATTTTATATGTGATAAAGATACTAACTTATATAGATTTCGTAACCCTACATAATCTTTTGCTAAAATAATAGCATGATAAGTTTTTAATTTTTTATATTCTTCTTTTTTTGCTTCTTCTGTTCTACTAACTTTATCAATATCTTCTACTTTTTCTACTCCACGTTTTTTTAACATATCTAGCATTACTTTAAATACTTTTACTGTTGTATCAACATCATCTAAAGCTCTATGTGCTACTTCTACTTTTATTCCTAAATTATCTGCAATTTTACCTAATTTGTATTTTTTATAATCTGGAAATAAATCTTTTGCTAAACTTAAAGTATCTAAATAAGTATAATCAAAATCATATCCTAATGACTTAGCATTTTGTCTTAAAAAGCCTACATCAAAACCTGCATTATGAGCAACTATTACAGAATCCTTAATAAAATCTAGAATTTTTGGAAATACCTTGTCTATAGTTTCTGCATCTGCAACCATTTCATCCGTTATATTAGTTACTTCTGATACTCTTTGAGGAATATGTTTTTCAGGATTAACAAAACATGAAAACTCATCAATTACTTCTCCATCTTTTAACTTCATAATTCCTACTTCTGTAATTTTCTCTGTCGTTGCTGAAAAACCTGTAGTTTCCAAATCTAATACACAATAAGTTGTATCTATACTTTGCCCTTTTCCATTAGCTACTACTGGATTTTTATCTGGTGCTAAATAAGCTTCTACACCATATATTATTTTCATGTCTGGATTATCATATCCAAGCAATTTATGTGCCTCTGGGAAAGCTTGCACAACACCATGGTCAGTAATTGCAATTGACTTCATTCCCCATTTCATAGCTCTTTTTATTAAGTCTTTTGCTGATGTCATTGCATCCATTTGACTCATTTGAGTATGCATATGTAGTTCTACTCTTTTTACCTCACTATTATCTTGCCTTGTAACTTTTTTTAATCCTTCTGCTTCAACAATTGTATTTGCCATTACAGTTAATTCATTTGAAAACGTATCCATTTGAGCTGTACCTGATATTTTTAATCCTGGTGCATTTTGTATTCTTTTCATTGTTTTCTTAGCTGTTTCTTTATTTAAAAATGCTTTACATGTAATAGTACTAGTTCCATCATATAAATCAAAACTAAATAATGTCTTTCCTGACTTTAAAGTTCTATCTTCTGTATAAATTACTTCACCTTGTAACGCAATTTTTCCATCATCCACACCCAAATCTTCAACTTTTACCAATGGTTCTGTTATATTTTGTGAAGTTCCTAATATAAGAGGTGTTTCTTCCTGCTCTTCTTCATCTGGTAATTCTGGAACCTCTGAATTTGTTTCCATTATTGTATTAGCAATAACAGTTACATCACCTGCATATGTATCTAATCCTGCTTTTCCAATTACTTTTATAGCTTTTGCATTTTTTATCTTTTCAATCATTTCTTGTCCTTCTTTTAGGTCTTTTGCAAAAGATTTTATTGTAATTGTTCCTGTGCCATCATACAAATCAAAAATAAGCATTCCTTTACCTGATCTTGTTTCACGAACTTCACTTGTCAAAATTCTTCCTTCTAATGTTACTTTTCCATCATTTGCCGTAATGTCTTTTATATTAACATGTTTTTCTTTTGTTTTTGATGATTTTCCCATAATATATTCTTGTGTCTCAGAATAACTTTCATTTTCTTGTATATTAGGTTCATCTTCATTTGGAATATATCCTTTTATATCTGTTGGCATTTGATAATCTACGTCATTGTATTCTGGTACTGTTGGATTTTCTTCTTTTTGCATTGCATGTTGTCTATTAGCTTCTTCAATATGTGCTACAATCTCTGCTTCTTCTTGTCTTACTTTTTCCTTTATCGTCATTATCTCTTCTTTTGATAATTCTTCTATTAGTTCTATTTTGTAATCTATTCCAAATAAGTTTTTTAAAACTTTTATTAATTCTTTATCTGTTTTCTTTGCCTTTAGAAAGTCTGCTCCTTTTATATGCATCTTTATTGTAATTTCTTGATTTTCTACTTCTAAATCACTTTTTAATAATAGCATTGGTTTAGTTAGTGGATATTTATGTGCCATATATGCTATGATATTTTTCCATTCATTTTTTATTGATTTTTTTTCTACTTTATCATGATATTTTATTTTTATATCTACATTTTGAAATTGAAATCTTTCTCTTAAAAATTTTTCAAAATACCATATTTCTTTTATTTCTATATATTCATCAAAATAAAGGATTACTTCTAATGTATTTATTTTTTTTACAACATTCAATCCTATTACTTCTGCATATTTTATATTTGAATTTGTATTATAATCACTAAATATTTCTCCTACTTTTTTTGATTTTTCTGACATCCTTTTTCTCTCCTTTTGACTTATTGAATTGTATCATATTTTCCAAAAATATTAAAGCGTATTTTTATTTTTTTATTTCTGTAACACATTTTTATATTTCTCATATTATATATCATACAAAGGAAACAACAAAAGAAAACATATTGCTTTAATCGGAAGGGGGTCTAGACTATGCCAGAAAATAGAGGATGCGGTGGATTCGGATTTGGTGATGACTGTTGCTGGATTATAATCCTTATATTATTAATTTGCTGCTGCTGTGGTGGTAATAGAGGAGGATGTTGCTAATCCTTTCCTAAACTGTTAAAAGAAGTTCCTAATTTAAGGAACTTCTTTTTTATTTATTCACTTTATTTAAATCTTTTTCCCTTATGCTTTTTCTTTTTAGTTGGTTCTTCTATTTCTTCATAACTCTCTAATCCATCTTCATCATAATTCTTGTTATAATTACTTAAAAACTTTTCTCTTGCTTGTTCTTTAGTAAATCCTATATCTTCATTTTCTTCAATTTCGTCAATAGAATTTTCTTCTTCTTTGCTTTCATTTATTCCTGAAAATGGTACTGTATATTCTTCTTCCCATTGTCTATTTCTTCTACGTTTTACAATAATGACAATAATAATTATTAATATAACTACTATACCTATTATTGATCCTATTATTATTTTTTGATTTGTTTGTTCCTCTTTTTGTTTTTCATCTGCCAAAGCATTTTCGTCTACTAAACTTTTATTAACTGTTATTTGATAAGTAGCAACATTTTTTCCATCAGGATCTGACACTAATATATTTATTATGTTTTCTCCTTCTTTTAAATCTTCATTTCCAGTTATCTCTGTTGTATAATATGGATCTGTAGTTGTAACATTTATATCTAATTTATCCTTTTCTCCAATATATTTTACTGTATATTCATGTACTGTAGTATCAAATTTAGGAGATAATTCTAATTTTTCTATTTTTAAACTTGCTAAACCGTCTCCTGAATATTGTTCTTGAACACTTTCAGTATTTTCTCCTTTTCCTTCTGATTTAGTTATATTAATTGTATATGTTTTTTTCGTTCCATCTTCAGCAGTTACTACAACTGAAAATGTATTTTTTCCTGCTTCTAATTTTTTACTTCCTGTTCCACTTATTTTTGCATTAGAGTCTTGTGCAGTTGCATATATTTCTATTGTATCTGTGTCTGCTGGAACTGTTACATCATATGAAGTTGTCCCTGCTTTAAATCCAGAAAAATCATTTGGTCTTATTCCTAAATTACTTAAATTTGCATTACTTGATTTTTTATTAGAACTATTTGTACTAGAGCTATTAGTTGTTTTATTTGAACTAGATGTATTGCTTTTAGTAGAGTTACTTGTATTTGTAGTATTATTATTTGTTTTGTTTTCTGCATAAGAATATTTATTTAAAATACCACAGAAATTGAACATTATTATAGTACATATTATTACTGTTAATATTTTTTTGTTTGATTTTTTCATTGCTTTCCTCCAATTTTCATTTGTTTTTTATTTTCTTCAACAGCATTATATCATTTGCATTTTTTTTAGTCAATAAATCAAAAATTTATTTTACCAAGTTACAATTCACATTTAAATTATATAGAGTAAAAAAATTAATAATATATTGTTTTTGAATAACGCGTAAGCGACCAAACTAGCTTGTGTGAGTACTATATTGAGCAATCTACATACTTAAAATTTTAAATAACATTCTTTTTATTAACTTTCCATGTTTTATTTTTTACTTTATGATATAATATAGTTAACTTTTGATTTTGGAGGTTATAAAATGTTAGACTTACTTTCTCCTGTAGGAGATTTTGACTGTTTAAAAGCCGCTGTTCAAAATGGTGCTGATAGTGTATATTTTGGTGCAGACTTATTTAGTGCAAGAGCTTTTGCTCATAATTTTAATTTAGATGAATTAAAAAATGCTATTGAATATGCTAAACTACGTGGTGTAAAAACCAATTTAACTTTAAATACATTATTAAAAGATGATGAATTTGACAAAGCAATTAATTTAGCTATTAAAGCTTATGAATTCGGTATTGATGCTATTATTGTACAAGACCTTGGACTTGCAATGAAATTAATTTCATTAATTCCTGACCTTCCTATACATGCTAGTACACAAATGACTATCCATAATTTAAATGGTGCCTTGGAATTACAAGAACTTGGTTTTAAAAGAGTTGTTTTATCTAGAGAGCTCTCTATTGATGAAATAAATCATATATGTAAAAATACTAAACTAGAAACTGAATGTTTTATTCATGGAGCACTTTGTATTTCATATTCAGGCCAATGTTTATTTTCTAGTTTAATTGGAGGTAGGTCTGGAAATCGTGGAAAATGTGCTGGTCCATGTAGACTTCCTTATGAATTATTAGAAAATGATAAAAAAATAGATTCTGGATATTTACTAAATACTAGAGATTTATGTGGATTAGAAATGATTCCTTCTTTGTTATCTGCTCGGTGTAACTTGTTTAAAAATAGAAGGAAGAATGAAATCTCCTGAATACGTTGCAACTGTGACTAAAATTTATAGAAAATATATTGATTTAGCAATGTCTAACGAACCTTATATTATTGACTCAAACGACAAAAAAGAATTACTACAAGTATTTAATCGTGGAATGTTTTCTTCAGGGCATTTTTCTAACACTCCTAATAAAAATTTAGTTTTTAAAGATAAACCTAATCATATGGGACTATTTTTAGGTACTGTTCAAAAATATAATAAAAATAAAGGATATATTACTTTAAAATTAAAAGAGCCTATAAATATTGGAGATAAAGTTTCTGTTGAAAAAGAATCAGGAAGTTATACAATTTCAGAATTAATGGAAAATAAAAATAATATAAGAGAAACCAAAGTAAATCAAATTGTTACAATTGGAAGAATCAAAGGTTCTATTTCTTCTGGTGATAAGGTTTATAAAATCTCTTCAAAATATATTACTACTACTGCTAATGAAAGTTACAAATCTGAAAACAGAAAAGTTTCTTTAAATTGTAATGTAATAATAAAAAAATCTTGCCCTGTAACAATAAAAATTACTTCTTGTAATGATTTATTAGAATATAAAAATTTAGATATTACTTATCAAATGCCATATATTCCTGAAGATGCTAAAAATAGACCTTTAGATAAAGAAACTATTATAAGACAAATTTCAAAAACAAATTCTACTCCTTATAAATTTGAAAATATTAAAATTGATTTAGATGAAAATGTTTACTTGCCTAAGCTAAGTATTTTAAACGAATTACGAAGAATATCTTTAGAAAATGTTGTTGACTATGCTATTTCACAAATACATAGAACTTACACTTCGCCATCTTCAAATATAAATAAAAATGATACTATAGAAGATATGCGAATTTTTGCTCAAAATAAAACAAACCTTTCTAATTGTATTCCTCCTAAAATTTCAGTATTGCTAAATATAATAAATTTAGATTTTGATTATTCAAAATTAAAAGATATTGATAATCTTTATATCCCTTTAAAATACTTTATAAATAAAAAATATGAAAACATTTTAAAAACTCTTACTAAAAAATTTGATACATATATTTATTTGCCAACTATTTTAAAAGGAAATTATAAAAACCTTTTCTATTCAAATGCTAAAAATACTGTTCAGAATTATAAAATAAAAGGTTTTGTTATTTCTAATATTGGTAACATTAAATTATTACATGATTTATTTAATGATTTAAATACTCATTTTAAAGTTATTGCTAATTATACTTTTAATGTATTTAATTCTAATTCTGTATTAGAATTGAAAAAACTTGATATCAGTAAATTCACTTTATCTCCTGAGTCTGACAAAAATACATTATTAAATTTATGTAATTATAATTATTTGCAAAAAGAGTTAATAGTTTATGGTAAGATACCTTTGTTAAATATGAATTATTGTTTACTTCGGAGAAAGTAATAAATGCTATCCTGAATGTAAAACAAAATGTACGACAAATAATACTTATTATTTAAAGGACCGTTTAAATATGAAATTTAGAATTTTACCTGATAATATTCAAAGTGTTACTACTATATTTAATAGCAAAACTACTTCTATCTCTCCTAAAGATTTTAATGTTGATTTTGCTAGAATTGATATTTTAGATGAATCTATTGATGAAATCAATTCTATTATAAATGTTATAAAATCTGGTAATCGTTTAGAAGGTATAGAATATACAAATGGCAATTTAAATCGAGAAATTTAAAGTGCAATTTAAGCTAAGTGGGAATGGATACATATTCCCACTTAGCCTATTTTATTAAATTCATAATAATTTCATCTATAATATCATCCTCTAAAGCGAATTCTGTATTTACAAATCCTATTTCTGGTCTAAGTCCATCTTTATTATGAAAATCAGATCCTACTGTTACAAATAAATTATTTTCTTTTGCAAATCGATTCCACTTTTTACATTCGTTAATCTTATTATCATTACGATCTACGTATAAGTAATTTGCTTCTAATCCATCTGGCTTCATGTCACTTATTATATTTAAAATGTCTGCATCTGTTAAACTATCTTCATAAATATAAGCTACTGGATGAGCTAAAACTACTTTACCATTGGCTGATCTTATAACCTCTGCTGCTTCTTTTGGTGTCAAAGTTTCTTTTCTTACATATGCTGGACAATTTTCATTCATAACAGTTTCTATAAATTGACCTTTACTTGGAATATGCTCAAAATTTTTTAAAAGTATTTCTGTATTCTCTTTATTATTTATAATATCTAGTGCAATATGTGCTTTAGTAACGGCTTCTATTTTATCTAATTCCTCAATATTTAAAAAATATCCTAATTCGTTTAGCTTTTTAGCTACTTTATGCAAATAATCATGTCTTGCATTTCTTATTTTATAAAGACTCTCTTGCATCGCTTTATCTTTTAAATCAAAATTATATCCCAATACATGAATTCCTACATTATAAACTTTAGTTGATATTTCTACTGCGTTAATAAGTTTTATATTTTTACTTTCTGCGTAAGAAAATAATTCATCATTATACGCTTCTGTTGTATCATGATCTGCAATTGCAATAACTGAAACCCCATTTTTATAAGCTTCTTCTATAACTTCTTTTGGTGTTAAAACTCCATCTGACATTGTTGTGTGAATGTGTAAATCTATTCTTTTTGACATATTTAATTTCTCCTTAACTTTTATTAATTTTAATATTTTTTATTTAAAAAATTCATCATCCAAAGATATATTTTTGGGTTTGCTTTTAATTTTCGAATCTGAAATTTCTTGATTATCTTCTTTTATTAATTTCCATTCCTCTACTCTTTTTAAAAAGCGTTCTTCTAATTCCATTGATTGAAATCTCCTAAAAGTTGCCTTATTTGCAGATTGCATAAGAAAATCAAATAATTCTGTTGATGTATGCTCATTTATTACTTTTAATCTGCTATTATTTAAAGATTGCTGTAATTCCTCTGGAAAGTTAAAAGCTGTAAATGCTGAAAGAAAGTCATAAATAAAATTATATGCTTCATCATCATATTGCCATTGCTTCCTATAAGATTTAGGGTGAATTGGTAAGTATGGTTTTATTTCATTTTGTATTGCCGTATTTAATGTCTCTGGTACTTTCTCTATTAATCCTTTTAATTTTGAATATTCTATAATATGTGCATCTATTGGTAAAAATATTTTTGGTAATATTCCTCTCTTCAAAGATTTTGAAATTTGAGATACATCTTCTAGTGATGAAATAGGATTCACGTCAGAAGTACTCATGTTATATTTTTCTAGTAATATGCTTAATTCTTCTTGTGCTTTTTCCACACAACCATCTTCACATACAAGCCACATATCAAGATCTGGTAATCTATTTATAATTTTTCTAGGTTTTAATTTATCGTTCATATTTGGACAAGGTTTGCAAATTTTTTTTAAATCTGGCATTTCTGAATATTTTGTTTTTAGACAAGATTCACATAACCATATTGATTTTTGAAAAGGCTCTCCATCTCTAACTAATTCTCTATTATATCTTATTTGCTCTTGAATAATTGGTAAATCACCTTTTAAATCTTTGTCTAAAGCATAGAACGGATAACCTGTTCCAAAAGATCCTTTATTTGCACTAACTGCTAAAGCTATACAATTAAAAGCTTCTATATTCCAAACCAAATATTTTCTTTTAAGTTCTGTATTATTTTTTTCAAAATCAGTTGATGTTACTTCTGTTTTTGTTACTAATTCTTTAATTGTAATATTCTGTTCTATATTATCACTCATTTTTCTTTCTCTCTATTCTTTCTTGCTTTTCATATAAATTATTTATTTTTTCTATAATTTTATTCTCTTCTAAAATATATCAAATTTCATTGTTTTATCAAGATATTTTGTAAATATTCTTAGAGAGCTAAATGGAGACAGATACATATTAAACATTATATTAATGTTTAATATGTACCCGTCCCCACTTAGCCTCAATTGCACCTTAAACCTGTTTACTGCTTAATTTTATTATTAAATCCATACTATCATCTTTTGCTGCTTTATTTCTTCTAATTGCTCCACATTTTTTGCATTTAAAAATAATAATATAACCTTTTTTCCCATCAATTTCTAAGCTAACTGGCTCTAAGTCTCCATGACATTCTTCAGCTCTATCTCCTGGGTTTTTATCTACATGCTTTGAATGTAAACAATATGGACAATGATTTCTGCAAGAATATCCTAATTTTGATACTTTTCTTCCACAATTTTCACATATAAATTCTTCGTCAATCTCTGTAAACCTACTATTTTTTAACATATGCTCACCCAAAACTTTATCTTATCTTTACTTTACTAATATCTACATCTTTTTCATCATAGTTTTCTAAATATTCTAACATTTCTTCTTTGTTATCAAAAACGGAATATAATTCTTTACAATCATGAGTAATAAATTCTTTTTCTATAGACTTATCCATCATAGCATCTAATTCATCAAAGAATCCATCAATATTATAAATAGCAATTGGCTTATTATGTCTTCCTAATTGTTTTAAAGTTAATATTTCAAAAAATTCATCTAATGTTCCTATACCTCCTGGTGTTATAATAAATCCATTTGAATTTTCTTCTAATTCTCTTTTACGTTCTCTCATTGTATCTGTATAAATATATTCTGTACAATTTTTAAATGAAACCTCTGCTCCAGCCTCTTTAAAAAATTCTGGTATTATTCCTAAAATATATCCTTTTTCTTCAAAAGCTCCTTCTGCTAAAGCTCCCATCATACCATGAGATCCTCCTCCAAAAACTAGACCATGACCTCTTTTAGCTAATTCTTTTCCTAATTCTATTCCTGCTTCTATATAATGATTATCAATTAAGCTACTTGCTGCTCCATATACACAAATTTTCATATCTTATCATTCCTTTTCTAAATTTTATTTTATTATTTATTATTTATTATTATTCACAATATCCTAAATTATAACATTAACATTTTTTTCTTGCAATACTTTTTGTATATTTTTCCAGATTTTATATATACTATAATTAAGAAGATTTGACACACTGGGGACAGGTCTTAAGTGTTTCATCTATTTTGTCGAATATTGTAATAACATTAACAATTAGCATGTGAATGCTAGGAATGGAGGTATTATTATGAATTTAGAAAGGATTAATTCAATTTTAAATAACAAGGAAAAATGTGATGTTTTTTATGACAATAGAGCTGTATGGATTCAAGGAATTAGCAATACAACAGCTAAAGTTGGATTTATTGATAATTTTGAAGAAAAAGATGTCGAAATTCAAGATTTATATGAATAAACTTGAATTTATCAAAATATTTTCAATATAAAAAAGACTTTAGTAATTTTAAAATTTACTCAAGTCTTTTTTATTAGTAAAACTACATCTATTTTAGAACTCTATTTTTTCTTCAATCCATTTTTCTACATCATCAATTTTAATTCTTACTTGTTCCATTGTATCTCTATCACGAATTGTAACAGATTCATCTTCTAATGTATCAAAATCTACAGTTACACAATATGGTGTTCCTATCTCATCTTCTCTTCTATAACGTTTTCCAATACTTCCTGCTTCATCATAATCACACATAAATTTCTTAGCTAATTTAGCATATACTTCATTTGCTTTTTCTGATAATTTTTTAGAAAGTGGTAATACTGCTAATTTATAAGGAGCTAATGCAGGATGTAAATGTAACACTGTTCTTGTATCACCTTCTGCAATTTCTTGCTCTTCATATGCATTGCACAAAAATGCTAACACCACTCTATCTGCTCCTAAAGATGGTTCAATTACATATGGTACATATTTTTCATTTGTCTCTGGATCTTGATAAGATAAATCTTGTTTTGAGTGATTCATATGTTGTGTTAAATCATAATCAGTTCTATCTGCAATACCCCATAGTTCTCCCCATCCAAATGGAAATGCAAATTCAATATCAGTTGTTGCCTTACTGTAAAATACTAATTCTTCTGCAGAGTGATCTCTTAATCTTATGTTTTCTTTTTTCATTCCTAAAGATAACAACCAATTTTCGCAATAATCCTTCCAATATTTATGCCATTCTAAATCTGTTCCTGGCTTACAGAAAAATTCTAATTCCATTTGTTCGAATTCACGTGTTCTAAAAGTAAAGTTTCCTGGTGTTATTTCATTTCTGAATGCTTTACCTATCTGTGCAATTCCCATTGGCATTTTCTTTCTTGAAGTTCTTAAGACACTTTTAAAATCTACAAATATTCCTTGTGCTGTTTCTGGTCTTAAATAAATCTCAGAAGTAGTATCTTCTGTTACTCCTTGGAAAGTTTTAAACATTAAATTGAATTTTCTAATCCCTGTAAAATTTGTTTTTCCACAACTTGGACATGGTATTTTATTTTCTTCTATAAAATCTGTTAATTGTTTATCACTCATACCATCGGCAATCATGTCTTTCCCCTTTTCATGAGCCCATTCTTCAATTAATTTATCTGCTCTATGTCTTGTTTTACATTCTTTACAATCTATTAAAGGATCTGAAAAACCTCCAACATGCCCTGATGCAACCCAAGTTTCTGGATTCATCAAAATAGCAGCATCTAATCCTACTATATCTTTTTGTTCTTGAATAAATTTCTTTCTCCAAGCATTTTTTACATTGTTTTTAATTTCGTTACCTAAAGGACCATAATCCCAAGTATTAGCTAATCCTCCATAAATTTCTGAACCTGGATAAATAATTCCCCTATTCTTACACAAAGCAACTAATGTGTCCATTGATTTTAACATAATAACTCCTCCTCTTGAGACAATAGGGACAGGTCTTAAATGTCTCAAATTATTTGTAATATTTTGCTTTTCTATCTAATATTACCTTTTTTTAAATTTTATATAAATTTGTGAGACATTTAAGACCTGTCCCCCTTGTCTCACAAAAAACTTTCGCACCTAGCTAATGCACAGCTAGGGACGAAAGTTTTATTTCCGCGATTCCACCCTAATTCTTGAAATCTTTTATAATTTTATTTCAAGCACCTTAATTATTTTTATTGTTACTCCAAAGCTCCCCATGCTTCTTTATTGTAAGTATTTCACCATCACTTACTCTCTAAAAATAAAGTTTTTAGCACTTTTTCTTTTTCACCGTAATCTATTTTGTTGCATACATTGTATTACCAAGATTTAAAAAAGTCAATAATTTTTAAAAAAATTATTGCGTATTTTTATTTTTTGTGCTAATATAATAAATGTGTTTAATTTATATAGGGGTATAGTGTTAATGGTAGCACATCGGTCTCCAAAACCGCCTGTGAGGGTTCGAGTCCTTCTACCCCTGCCACATAATAAAAGCAGATTGGTAGAATCTGCTTTTTATTTTTTTATTCTATTTTACGTTTTTATTATTTTTCAATATATTTTTAAGGAGGTGCATTTTATTTTTAGCTTTTTAAATCGTTCTTTATTTATTATTATAATCCTTACTTTAATTATTTCTTTATTTTTTGTTCCAATCTTAAACTCAAACAGTTTTTCTAATTCTAATTCTTTAGATTCAGAAATCATCGATACAAATCCTGATGGTTTTGTTTGGCCTATTCCTGGTTATACAAAAATCAGCTCTAACTTTGGTAAACGTACTTCTCCTACTTCTCGGTGCTTCTTCTTCACACTCTGGAATTGATATTCCTGCTCCTGAAGGCACTAAATTTATTGCAGTTGCAGATGGCAAGATTACTTTTAGAGATTTTTTAGGTGCTGGTGGTTATACTATAACACTTTCTTTTGATGATTTTAAGGTAAGCTATTGCCACTGTGACCCTAATTGGATTGTTTCTGTTGGTGACGAAATTAAGCAAGGACAAGTTATTGGATGCGTTGGTCCTAAATATGTCTATGGTGTTCCTGGAAATCAATATCATGATTCTGATGGTAAACCTACAAATGGAGCAACGACAGGTTGTCATTTACATTTAGGAATTAGAGTTAATGACAAATACCAAAATCCTTTAAATTATTTCTAATATATTTAATTTCATATATAAATAGAAAATACTATCACCACGATGTCTGCAAATAAAACTTCATATAAAATAAAAAAGAAAGCTCTTTTATAAAGAGTTTTCTTTTTATTTACATATCATCATCTTCATCCTCACTACCACATCCATGGCATCCATGACAATCACCTAAGCATCCACCTGCAGATGGTTCATCATCTACATCTCCGCTCCAGTCTAATTCAATTAAATTATTACATTCAGGACATTCAATTTCTGTTTTATTTTCATCCACATCTATGATAAATTCATGATTACAATATGGACAAACAATTTCAAAATCGAAACCATCTTCTGCATAAATATCTTTTTCGATATTATCTATTACACTTTGCATTTTAGACATTTTTCTTTCAATTTCTTGCTGTCTTTTTTCTAATTCTTCAACTTCTTCTTTTTTATATTCTATAATAGAATTTATTTCATCTAATACTGGATCTAGAAAAGCTGTGAATCTTTTTTTCACATATTCTAAGTCTTCTTTATTTTTTATATTTTTTTCTATGTCATCTAAAAAACCTTTGTATTCGTTTTTTATATTTTTCATGTACTAAATCACCTTTCTTAAACTCTTTCCATGTATTCGCATGTTCTTGTATCTATTTTTAATACATCTCCAATATTTACAAACAAAGGAACTTGTATTTCTAATCCTGTTTCTAATTTTGCAGGTTTTCCTGATGTTGTTGTTGTATTTCCACTAAATCCTGGTTCTGTATATGTAACTTCTAATTCAACAAATGTTGGTGGCTCTACTGCAAATGTATTACCTTTGTATGAAAGAATAGTAACTTCCATGTTTTCTTTTAAATATTTTAAGCAATCTCCTAATTGCTCTTCATTTAGAGGCATTTGATCATATGTTTCGTTATCCATAAAGTAATATAAACCTCCATCATTGTATAAATATTGCATTGTTTTTTTCTCAATTTCTGCTGCTGGGAATTTATCTGATGGATTAAATGTTTTTTCTAATGTTGCTCCTGTTATTACATTTTTTAATTTTGTTCTTACAAATGCTGATCCCTTTCCTGGTTTTACGTGTTGAAATTCTACAATTCTATATACATTTCCTTCCATTTCAAATGTTGTTCCATTTCTAAAATCTCCTGCTGAATATACTGATGCCATAATAATTTCTCCTTTCAATTTTCATATAAAATTCTCTTATTTTTATAAACTTTTTTTATTTTATCATAAACCCTTAGAAAAATCAAGTATTTGTAGACCTTTTAAATATAAACCTTTTTCATATATTATTTATTTTGCAAATTATTAATTATATTAAAAATTGAATATTTATTATATTATAATATAATTTTTCTCGGATTTTGTTAAACTTATACAACTAAATTTTGTAATTTGAACAGTATCTTCTATTCTTATACCAAATTTTCCTGGTATGTAAATACCTGGTTCATCTGTTACTACCATATTTTCCTTTAATTGCGTATCAGATCTATAGCTTACATATGGTGCTTCATGAATTTCCATTCCTACTCCATGTCCTAAGCTATGAATTAAATCATATCCATTTAATTTAAAGTCGTTTTCAACCATTTTAGTTAATAATCTTGTACTTATTCCATCTTTCATTTGTTCTAATGTTTGTACTTGATTTTTTAATACTAAATCATAAACCGGTTTTATATATTCTGGAACACTTCCTACAAAAAATGTTCTTGTCATATCTGAACAATATCCATTAACTTTGCATCCCATATCAATTGTTATAATATCATTTTCTTGGATTTTTCTATCTGTTGGTACTGCATGTGGCTTTGATGTATTTTCTCCTGAAGCTACAATTGTTTCAAATGACAATCCTTCTGTTCTTTTTTTATAATATTCTTCAATTTCATCTGCAATCTGCCTTTCAGTCATTCCTGGCTTTATATAAGTTAATATATATTGAAAACAATTGTCTGTTATTTCACATGCTTTTTCTAAACTACTTATTTCTTCTTGGTCTTTTATCATTCTTTGTTTTTCTATGATATGTTCTGTTTCAACTAAATTGTTAATCTTATATTTTCTTATTAATTCCTTATAACCGAGCATATGTTACATAGTTTTCTTCAAATCCTACATTTTCGCAAAACATAAAGAAATTTTCATAATCGTCCTTTGATACATCATTTATATCATAGACTATAATTTCATCATATAATGTCAAAATACTATGTACATGTTCTATATATCTTCCGTCTGTAATATAAATATTTTCTTTTCTAGTTAGTAACAATACTCCCTCTGCTTCTATATTTGTTAAATATTTTATATTAATTGGATTTGATATAATTAATCCTTGTAAATTTAAACTTGACATTGTGTTTCTTAACCATTGTAATTTAGGATTCATTTTAAACCATCCCCTTACATCTAATTTTAACCTTTATACATTCCTAATGTAAATATTTGCATTAATATCATCTTTATTTGTTCAAATGGCACATACATGCTTATAAATGTTGCTATTACAATAAATGGTCCAAATGGTATATATTCGTCCGATTTTTTTATTTTTGTAATAAGTAACACTATACTAAGTATTGCACCTATCAAGAATGAAACTAATGTAATTACAACAATGTTAGAAAGTCCAAAAAATAATCCTAATGCTCCCATTAATTTAACATCGCCAAATCCCATTGCTTCTTTTCCATAAAATATTCCTCCTATTACTGTAATAAGTAAGAATATTCCTCCTCCTGCAAGCATTCCAAGCAACATGTTAATTGTAATTGCTACATCTGATAGACCATATAAAAATGCAAATACTATTCCTATCTCAAATATTGTTAAATTTAATCTGTTTGGAATAATTTGAGATTTATAATCAATTACAAATACTGATAATAACATTGGTGTTAAAATCATAAATTTAATTAAATCTAAATTTGCTATTATTGTGTTTTGTATTCCAAATCTATATACTAATGCAATATAGATAAATGATGTTAATAACATTAATATGTAATTAGGTTTAAAATTCATTTTATGTTCTGTTATAAATTCTTTTGAAAAAACATTTTTATATTCAGGTAATCTTTGATTCATCCAATTAACAAATTCACCAACAAATAACCCTATTATAGCCACTGCTACATAATATAATATATGTACATCATTAAAATACATTTTATTTTTTCTCCTTTGTTCGCTTATTTTTATATCTTATTTTTATTTTATTTTCTATTGGTCTTTTCCATGCTGTATACCAATAGTCTATTGGTTCAATCGGATCTACTAATATTGTGAACATTTTGCAACGATTTCCACCAATTATGTCTGTAAATATTTGGTCTCCTACTACTCCTATATTTTCTGGTTTTTCGTTTAGGCTTTTTTGTACTTTTAAAAATCCTGATTTGAGTGGTTTTTTTGCAAAGTATTCATATGGAATTTCTAATGCATTTGCTACTCTTTTTACTTTCTCTTCTTGATTAGTATTAGATAATATGTATAGTTTTATTCCTTGTCCTTTTAATTCTCTTGCCCATTTTGCAACTTTTTCTGATAACCTTTTTTCGTAATTTATTAAGGTGTTGTCTACATCTAATATTAATGCTTTTATTTTATTCTTTTTTAAAAATTCTATTGTTATTTCTTCTACTTTATTAAAATATTCATTTGGATAAATAAACATTCTTTTCCTCCATTAGTCAATACATCAATATTATATTACCAATTATGTTATGTTTTGTCAATTACATTTTCTATTAATTTCTCTATTTTATATTGTTGATTTATTTATACTATGTATGTAATTTTTGAAAGAAGGTAACACTATATGAATTATTAAACTAAAAAAGACCATTTTGTTGGTCTTCTTAGTTTATTTTATATCTTTATAATTACTATATTTTTTATAAAATACTATTGCAATTAATATTATTGTAATAACACTTACAGTAGAAATAACTACATTTATTCCTGTATTTGGTAAAATTCCTTTAGCTATTGTATTATCTTTTTCATTGTTTTTATTTGATGTCGAGGTTAATCCTCCCTTTACTTCTGATAATTGAATTTTAGGACTACTTGATAAAATTAACTCATAATCTTTTAAATCAGTATCTTTATAAGTCAATACAACTTTTTCATTTGTCGATATAGTCTTGTTTAAAAGTTGCTCATTCTTCATATCTTTAATTTTTAATTTATATTTTAAGGTTGCTACTTCATTGCCTTTTAATGTTCCAATGTCCCAAGTTATTGTTTTACTTTCTGAATCAATACTATCAGATACAGTTCCTATGCTTGGATTTCCTACATATGAAAATTCAAAATTTTTAGCTATATCTTCTGGAAAATAGTCTGTTACTTTTACAGTATTCAAAGGTGTATTTAAAATCTCCTGAACATCTTTAGTTATATCATTTTGTATAACTTGACTGATATCTGCTGTTTTAGCATTATAAAATTTTCCAGCAGTTGGATTATCTTCTGTTCCAAAGATTGTTTTAATAGCTTGTAAATCATCTTCTGTACTTGTTATAACATTTCCGTTTTTATCAACATCATTACTATTTACACCTGTCATTAATGAAATTAATCTTATTCCTTTTTTGTCAATATTAATTAATTCATTCTTAGTATTTGATAGTATTGTATTATATTTTTCATTAGACATTACCATTTGACTATCAGCTACATTATTTTTTTCTCCATCTTCGTTCGGACAACCGTCAGTTAGTAAAATTATTACTTTATTTCCATTACTCTCCGAAAATAATTCTTCGGCTTTTATTAATCCTTTTTGTATATTAGTACCAGACTCTGTACTTTTATTTTCTATAGTTGTTAAACCTGCAATAATATCTTCTCTTTGAGAAGTTGATTTAGTTATAACAGACGCAGCATATAACGACCATAGTCCTGTTTCTCCACAGAATTTAACAACACCCATCTTAACATTGTTAGAAGTATCAAATATAGTATTAACAAGATTTTTTGCACTATCTAATAAAATAGATTTCCTAGTTTTACCTTCAGCTGTTTTTGACTGCATGCTATTAGAATTATCAATAACTAAAACAATCTCTGTTTCATTTGACTTTGATATTTCTTTTTTGGTATTTGATAATTTTAATTCTATCGTAACTTCTCCTGTGCTTGCATTTGAGTCAACTATTGTTTTTGAAATATAGCCTTGATCATTTTCAAGATATTTTGTTTCACTTGCTTTTTGAATTATATCTAAACTTGTCTTTAATTCTTCTGCATTTACACTTTCACACATAACTATCATTAATAAAATTAAAATAATAAAAATTTTTTTCAACATATGTATCCCCCTTTTAATTTATCTTTAAAGTGCATTTTTTATATTTTTCTTTTATATAACAATATAATCTCATAAAATAATTTTATAGTCAATATTTTTTTCAATTTTTTTATTAAGTTACTGTTTAAAAAAGTTTTATTTGTTTCCTCCTCTATTTTATTTAAAAATAAGATATTTTCAAATACCTTAATTATACTTTTGCATTATATCTTTAAGTAAGGTACTTGTAAATATCTTATCTATAATTTATTTCTATATCAAAATTTCTTTGAGGTGAAATTACTATGATTATCTTTAATATAGAAGAATTATTAAAAAAGAAAAATAAATCTAAATATTGGCTTTGTAAAAATATGAACATAACTTATACTAATCTAAATAAAATTATCTATGGAGAAACCTCTTCTATTTCTTTTAAATATTTAGAAGATTTCTGTAAATTTTTAGATTGCTCTTTATGTGATTTAATGTATATAGAAAAAAGCAACTAAATCATTTACTTGCAAAATCTATGCTTTCCAATTGTAATTGTCATTGGTCTAGACCAAATCCATTTATTAGTAGCCGTAGATGGATTAAAATAATAAATTGCGCCATAACTAGGATCCCATCCATTTAAAGCATCTTGTGCAGCTTTCTTTGCAGTTGAATTAGGTGTTAAATTAATTTGTCCATCTGACACTACATCAAAAGCACCTGATTGATATATTACTCCTGCTATTGTATTTGGAAAAGAGCTACTTTTTACTCTGTTTAATACAACTGCTCCAACAGCTACTTGTCCTGTATACGGTTCTCCTCTTGCTTCTCCATAAATCAATCTTGCTAATAAATTAACATTACTTGAATTGCTTGTACTTGAACTTGATGAACTTGAACTATAAATTCCCATTGCTTTTAATGTTGCTGGACCTGCTATTCCATCTTGTGTTAATCCATTCTTTCTTTGAAAATACTTAACAGCATTTACTGTTTGGCTACCATAGATTCCATCCACATTTCCACTATAATATCCCCATCTCTTCAATTTTGTTTGTATTTGTTTAACTTCTTCTCCTCTTGAACCATATTTTGATAATGCTTCTACTGAATTATTTTGAAAATATACTATAAATATTGTTACACCTATTAATAAAAAAGCTATTATCATCATTATTATATATCTCTTTTTTTTAAACATAAAAAAACCACCTATCTATAAAAATATAACTATTTATATTTTTATCAATATTTGGTTTTATTATACATTCATTATTTATTATGTTTTTATTCATTTTATTTTTAAGAACAATATTTACAAAGTATAGCTTCTAGTCCAATTTGCAAGTCAATTATTCCATTTTTGTATTGATAATCCAAATCTCTTAAGTCTTGTAATATTTCTTTTAATTCTTTTGTTTTAAAATATTTAGCTTGCATTTTATACTTATTTACTAAAAAAGTTTGATTTGGTTTTAATTTTAAGCTTTTAATAATGTCTTTTTTATAATATTCAGCCAGTTTTGTAAAATATAGTTTCTTAAAATGATTATAAAGAGTAATTAAAATTCTTTGTATTGGCTCTTTTTCATAAATCAAGTTTCTTAAAACTTGTAATGCCTTTTCAATATTCTTTTTTCCTAAATTGTCTGTTAAATCAAATATTATGCTCTCTAATTTTTTAGTTACTAATTTATCAACATCTTCTTTTTTTATCTTTCCATTTTCTCCTGCATATTCAATTAATTTTCTAATTTCATTAATTAAATCTTGCATATTTGTACCGCAACACTCTATAAAATACCTTAAAGTGCTATCATCTATTTGTACTTTGTATGCATTGCATATTGATTTCATTCTTTTTTCTATTTGAATTGGTTTTTGAAAATCGAATTTGCACACAATTCCTATTTCTTCAATTGTTTTATAAAGCTCTTGTTTAGAATCTGCTTCTTCCTCTGCAAATACTAGAACAACACTTTCTTCTATTAATTTACTATTTTCTTGAATATATTTATTTATCTTATCCTTTAATTTAGAAATCTCTGTGTTTTTCCTTTTTCCTTCTTTTTTGAATAATCCTGTATTCCTAGCTATTATTAATTTCTTTTCGTATCCAAACGCTGGTGTTTCAATATCTGCTATTAATTGTTCTACATTTGTATCATCAATTGAAATAAAATTTATCCCCTTTATACATTCTCCAAATAAAGTTTTTATTTTCTTTAATGAAGTCTCTAATAAAAATAGTTCCTCTCCGTATAAAAGGTACATACTATTTAAATGATTGTTTTTTAATTCTTTTTCTAAATTTTCAATTGATATCATTTTTTCTTCCTTTTCTACTTATTCAAAATAATTCTAAATACTTCTGCTACACTCCAAGCTTGTGCAATAGTTCCTTTTGGTAAATATGGTTTTCTAGAATCATATAACTCTGAAATGCTTCCAATACATCCATTTTGACTTATCTCTTTTTGGAACGTTTTTGAAGTTTTTTCTATAAACTTTTCTAATTTTGTCTCTAGTTCTTTTTTTGCATCTTTTTTCTTTGTTTTTTTCAATATGTTTTTTAATGCATTGTAATATAAACCTAATAGCCATGGCCAAGTAATTCCTTGATGATAACTAGAGTCTCTTTTTTTGCCATCTCCTTCATATACTTCAACATAATTTTCTTCACCTTTTGCTAAAGTCTTTAATCCATAAGCATTTAATAATTTTTTTTCAACTACTGATATAATATTTTTTGCTTCTTCTGAATCCGCTTCTATAACTGGATAAGTAAGACTTAATGCAAATAATTGATTTGGTCTTATTTTACTATCTCCTAAAACATCATATAAACATTTCCTTCTTTTATTATAGAATTTATCATTAAATGATTTTTTGCATTTCTCTGCTATTAATTTATATTTTTTTGCATTTTGTGAATGTCCAAATTTTTTACTTAAATCTGCCATTATTTTATTAGCATTATACCACAAACTATTAACTTCTACTGCTTTTCCTGATCTTGGCGTTATTGCTACTCCATCATATTTTGCATCCATCCATGTATTTTGTGTATCTTGTGTTCCTGATACTATAAGATCGTCATCATCTAAATAAATATTATTATTATCTACATCTATTCCTTTTATATAACTTTCTATAATATCTTCTAATTTTTTATAAATTTCTTCTTTTATAAATTGATAATCTCCTGTGTAATTTATATATTTTTGTACTGCTTCAAATAAAAGTAATGAAGCATCTACACTATTATATAATGGTCTATTATCATATCCAGAATATCCATTTGGAACAAGTCCAAATTTTATATCTCTTATCATTGTTTTTAATACTTCTTTTGCTATCTTAAATCTTTTAGTTACTAATAATAATCCTTCAAATGCAATTAAAGTATCTCTACCCCAATCTAAAAACCATGGATATCCTGCAATAACTGTATGCAATCCAAAATTAGGACGATATACTACAAAATTATCTGTAGCAATCAAATATGTTTTTATTAAATTATCTCTTTTGATTTCTTCTTTTGTTTTTTTCTCTTTTCTATTATCAATTAGTAAAGACTGATTAAATATCTCTCCTAATCTAATAATTTCTTTATCTATTAATTTTTTTACATCAATTTGTTCAATGTTCTCTTCTAAAGAACACACAAATGAAATCTCTTTTTCTTCTTCTGGATTTATTTCTATTTCATATCTTCCTGGAACCGCATGATTTTCTTCAGCTTCGAATCCTCTTTTTTCTTCTTCTATATAAAACATATTTTTAAAATTGTCATTTTCATGCTTAATATAATTTCCTTCTGATAGATTTATATAAATTGGTGTTTGAGAGTTTGAATCTACAACTATTTTTACTTTATTTTTATTAATGCTTTGTGACAAATTAAATTCATGATCTGTATTAGTAGTATGAAAATCTCTAAAATTTATAATTGGTGCTAAAGTTAATTTTGCTTTATTTTCTCCATTTTTTATTTTATAATATACTCCTACTGTATTTTTTCCATATTCCATACATATTATTTTTGTGATTTCTGTTGTATCTATTTTATACTTAAAAATAGGCACATATTCTTTTCTGAATTCTTCTTGATATTCATATCCTTTTGAAATATATTCTTTACATATATTAGTATATAAATCATATTTTTTTTCATTTATTTTTATACTTTCATCTAATTTAGAAAGAATTAAAAATCTTCTTGCTGGTGGAGTTAAGGGTGCAACTAGCAACCCATGATATTTTCTAGTATTTGCCCCTATTATTGTAGAAGAACTATATCCTCCTATTCCATTTGTTATTAACCATTCTTTTTCTAAACCATTTTCTAAATTTAAATCTTCTTTTGTAAATTCCATACTTTCTCCCTTATTTCAATTTACTATTTTCTAACTTTTTTAGCATTTCTTCTCTTAGTTCTTGCGATGTTCTCTTTTTATTCTTTTGAATATCTTTTTCGCCTACTTTTTTAGTTCTCTTGTTTCCCTTTTTTTCCTTCTTTGCAAATTCTTTTTCATTTTTCTTTCTTGCCTTTTCATCTGCTTCTCTAATAGATGCTATTCTATCACTATATTTATTACTAAATTTACTCTTTCCTTTTTTACTTGAATTTTTTTCTTTAGGTTCAATACCTTTTTTAGATTTTCTTTCCATATTTTTCTTTATTTTATTAATTCTTTTTTCTTCTTTTAGCTTAGTATTTAGCATTAAATATTGAGGATCATTTTGTTTATCTTGATATTTTAAATCATCACAAATAAGTTCTATAATTGAAGAAGCTACTAAATTAGGATCATGTCTAATATGTTCATCACTAATCATAGATAAATTTCTTTGTAAGAATTTTATTCCTTTTACTTTTTCAATATCTTGTTCTACTAAATCTTGTCCTTCAAAATTGTATTTTTTTATAAATTCAGGAATAATTTCTCCTGTATCATAAATACAATAATCTATTATGCCTTTTCCACAATGATCAATAATTGCATTTAAATGATCTGAAACACTATAATTATCTGTTTGACCTGGTTCTGTCATTATATTACTTATATACACTTTAATTGCTACGCTTTCTTTAATTGCCTTTGTTACTCCATTTACCAACAAGTTTGGTATAACATTTGTATATAAACTTCCTGGTCCAATTACAATACAATCTGCATTTTTTATTGCTTCAATCACTCCTGGAGCTGGTCTACAATTTGTTGGGTTTATTAATATTCTATTAATTTTTGTTATTTTTTCTGAAACAATCTCTGGAATCTTAGATCTTTCATCTACAATATATCCATTAGCTAGTTCTGCAACTATTTTCATTTCATCTAAAGTAACAGGGATTACTTTTCCTATCATATTTAATACTTCATTACTTTTTATGATAGAATCTTCAAAATTACCATTTATGTCTCTCATTGCTGAAAAATAAATATCTGAGAAATTAAGACCTCTTAATTTTCCCGTTGTAAATTCATAATTAAATAGTTTATCAATCTGACCTTCTTTTGAAGCTAGTGAAACAATACTATCTTTTACATCTCCCAATGGTAACATTTGTAGTTCTTTTCTTGAATTGCTTGCTGCTTCTCCATAATCTGATATAGTTACAATAGCAGTTAAATTATTTGTATAATTTTTTAATCCTGAAAGAACTGTATTTAGTCCTGTTCCACCACCTATAACAACAATATTAGGTCCTTTGTCATATACTGTTTTATTAAAAATCAAAGATTTAACATTTACATTTTTCTTGTTTTCCATTCTTTCATCTGTTGATTCTATTAAAACCTCTAATGTTCTTTTATTTAAAAATATTAATCCTAAAATAATAGAAACAAAACCTATTACAAATACAATTATCACTCCTCCAACTTCTTTGAATGAAATTTCTTTCATAACTAATATTTTAGCTAATCCATAACAAGCAAATAAAATTCCTACTAAAATTAATAACATCCATCTTTTCATTTTATTACTAGATTTAAACCATTGCATTAATCCATTCATTTTAACTAACTCCTTGTCCTATTTTTAGAAGTATGTTTTTATACTTCTTTTATTTTAATTTCCAATCAATTCAATTTCTAATTCTATTTTTTTATTGAATTTTTTATAAACCTCTTCTTCTATATATTTTGTCAATTGTAAAACATCTTTCGCTGTAGCATTTCCTTTATTTACAATAAATCCACTATGCTTTGTAGACACTTCTGCTCCACCTATAGAGTATCCTTTTAGTCCTGCCTCATCTATTAATTTCGCTGTAATAAAATCTTTTCCTCTTTTAAAAGTACTCCCTGCATTTGGATATTCAATTGGTTGCTTTTCTCTTCTGTATTTAGCATAATTATCCATTTTTTCTTTTATTTCTTCTTCTTTACCTTTTTGTAATTCTATTTTTACTTTAGTAACTATATATTTGTTATTTACTAACATGCTTTTTCTATAATCAAATTGCATTTCTTCTGTTGTTAATATTTTTTCTTTACCATTATAATCAATGCATTTTACACCTCTTATTATATCTTTCATTTCTTTTCCATGTGCTCCTGCATTCATTCTAACAGCTCCACCTAATGTTCCAGGAATACCTGATAATTCTTCAAATCCTGAAATATTCCTTTTTAAAAACACTCTTGCTAATTTGCCTATTTTTTCTCCTGCCCCTGCTATAATCTCCACATTTTCTTTTTTTTCTTCTATTTCTATGCCTTCTATGTTTATCATTAATGTTATTCCTTTTATTCCATCATCTGAAACAAGGATATTACTCCCATTTCCAATAATAGTTAATGGAATTTTATTTTGCTTAGCTATTTTTAATATTTCCTTTAGTTGTTCTTCTTTATTTATTTTTATAAAACATTCTGCTGGTCCGCCTATTTTAAATGTTGAATGCTTATTCATTGGTTCATTAAACTTTATTTCTTTATCTTCTATTGGTAAGTTTGACTTTTTTAATATTTCTTCTATGTTCAAAGTTTCACTTCCTCTTTTATTTTTTATTATTTTATTCTTTTTATATTTTTTTGTTATTTATTTTTATAAATTTTCTTATTTACTATATCATTTTTCTCAAAAAATTACAAGGTCTATAGCTTTTTAGTTTTGTTTTTTAGTTACAGTTCAGTAAGAAATGATTATGGTGTCC
>UMEW01010600.1_pt1 | contig 27107 bp, 20 predicted proteins | sample 1964851 | NCBI WGS metagenome assembly UMEW01 (sample SAMEA4836030, study PRJEB28245) | human gut metagenome | biome: gut microbiome; material: fecal sample | place: Denmark | collected 2008 | reverse complement strand
TCCTTTGAAAATGCCTTTGAGCCCTCAAGAATAGCTGCATTCTTCTTTGGTCCGAAGCACTTGAGCCCTGCTTTTTCGAACTCATCAACGATACCTCCTACAAGCGGATCATCCATACCGATGATTGTAAAATCAATGGCATTATCCTTTGCAAATGATACGAGCTTATCAAATTCCATCGCACCGATTGGCACACACTCTGCAAGTGCTGCGATACCTGCATTGCCCGGTGCACAGTATATCTTGTCAACGCGTGGGCTCTTTGCAACAGCCCTGCATATTGCATGCTCTCTTCCGCCGCTTCCTACTACTAATACCTTCATTTTTGCCTCCTATACCTAAGCTATAATATAAGCTTTTCATTGTCCGGTAATCATAATCTATCTGTGTTTACATACTAATTACTTACAGCACTGTCATTACTTCTCATCTATAATAACATGTCCGTCTTCTACTGACACCCTGCCATTTGCTATCAGGTCGATAGCGTGTGGCATGATTTTCCACTCAGCCTGCTCCATAACCCTGCGCTGAAGCACCTCAGGTGTGTCGCCCTGCTTTACCTCGACTGCCTTCTGTAAAATAATAGGGCCTGTGTCTGTGCCTTCATCCACAAAGTGGCAGGTGGCACCTGTCACCTTCACACCGCGTGCAAGCACTCCCTCATGCACCTTAAGACCATAGTAGCCTGTGCCGCAGAAGGATGGTATGAGCGATGGATGGATATTTATGATTTTGTTTCTGTACTGCTTTATCATCTCAGGTGGAATCACTACCAGAAAACCTGCCAGTACGACTAAATCCACATGATATGAGTTAAGCTGCTTTAGGAAATCCTCATTGAATGCAGCTCTGCTTTCATAGCTCTTTGGCGAGATGCATACTGCCTTTATTCCAGCCTTTTTAGCTCTCTCAAGTGCATATGCATCTGCGTTGTTGCTGATAACAACCTCTATCTGTGTGTTTGTAATTGTTCCGTTATCTATTGCATCTATGATGGCCTGAAGATTGGTGCCGCCACCCGATACACATACTGCAATTTTCATTCTTTTTCCTCGCAACGATGTATACGTTATTAACAATATAATGATATTATACGAGATCTACACCCTTCTCGCCGTCAATAATCTTTCCGACTACGTATGGGGTATCTCCGGCAGACTTCATAGCCTCCATAGTCTTGTCCACGTCTGCAGGGTCAACTGCGACAATCATTCCAAGTCCCATGTTGTAGGTATTGTACATCATCTGCTCCTCAACATTTCCCTCTCTAGCCATCATTTTAAAGATTGGTGGAACAGGGTAGCTGTTTTTCTCAACTACGGCACGCTTGCCATCGATAAGCATACGTGGGATATTCTCATAGAAGCCGCCACCTGTGATATGACTGCAGGCCTTTACTGTGACTCCTGCGTCCTTTACAGCCTTAAGAGCCTTTACATAGATTCTTGTAGGGGCAAGAAGTGCCTCTCCAAGTGTAGTGCCAAGCTCCTCATGGTATGTATTTAATGTCTCCTTGTCCATCTTGAAAATCTTTCTGACAAGTGAAAATCCATTTGAGTGTACGCCTGTTGATGCCATTCCGATAAGTACATCACCATCCTTTAATCCCTCGCCTGTGATGATGTCCTTTCTGTCAACCACACCAACTGCAAAGCCTGCAAGGTCATACTCGTCCTCAGGCATAAGACCCGGATGCTCTGCTGTCTCACCACCAACGAGTGCACAGCCTGACTGCTTACAGCCCTCTGCCACACCGCTTACGATTGTAGCAATCTTCTCCGGATAGTTCTTTCCACATGCTATATAATCAAGGAAAAATAATGGCTCACCGCCTGCACATGCCACATCATTTACACACATGGCAACTGCATCGATTCCGATTGTATCATGCTTGTCCATGACGAAAGCAAGCTTTACCTTAGTTCCGCAGCCATCTGTTCCCGATAAAAGCACCGGATCCTCCATATCCTTGATGGAAGCAAGTGAGAACGCTCCTGAGAAGCCTCCGAGACCACCTAACACCTCCGGTCTCATAGTCTCCTTTACATGCTTTTTCATAAGCTCTACTGACTTGTAACCTGCCTCGATATCAACACCTGAATTCTTGTAATCCATTATTGTTCCTCCTAATAATCTGCAATTCGTTCAATACCTATAGTATACCTTCATAGTGCTAAATTTTCCAATTATATATTGTAATTATTCTTATTAGATTTACTAATATAATATATCTTTTATAGAAATAATACTTATAATTTATTTCATGGATTATATTGACATCAGACATTCATCGTCCTACACTATCCATGCAAATAAATATTTAGATTTGAACGATTAATAATACAAAAGAAAGCTATGATACACAGCACTGCAATAAATACCTGACAAGCTGTCAAATCATAAAGGAGAACAACAAATGCTTAAACAGATAAAAAATTTTCTGATAATGACGCTCAGTATCACCATCATGGCAATCGGTGTATACTATTTCAAGTTCCCAAACAACTTCACCTTCGGTGGCGTAACCGGTGCCGCAGTTGTTTTTGCGAAGATAACACCTCTCTCAGCGAGTATGTTTTCTACTATTGTGAACATGCTCCTGCTTGTAGTGGGCTTTTTCTTCCTTGGCAAAGACTTTGCTATTAAGACCACCTATGCCACAATACTTTTGTCTGTTGAGCTTCTGGTGCTTGAAAAGCTTGACCCGCTCACTCATCCTCTCTCAAACGAGCCAATGCTTGAGCTGATTTTTGCCATCGCTCTTCCTGCAATCGCATCTGCACTGCTTTTCTATGTAGGTGCTTCAAGTGGCGGAACCGATGTCATCGCCATGATTGTAAAAAAATATGCACATGTAGAAAATATTGGCATGGCTTTATTTCTCACCGACCTCGTCATGATTATCATCGCCTGCTTTGTATTTGACATAAAGACTGCTCTGTATTCATTTGTCGGACTTGTTGTGAAATCATTTATGATTGATGCAATCATCGAAAATATCATGCTCAGAAAATCCATAATGCTTATCTGCGATGACAAGGATGTGATATGCGATTATATTACTAACACGCTGGAGAAAAGTGCCACATATGTGGAAGCACGAGGTGCTTACACTGGTGAGAGAAACTATATCGTTTTCAGCACTCTCACAAAGAAGCAGGCCATAGAGCTTAGAAGCTTCATACATCAGAATAAGCTGCATGCTTTTATGTCTGTGATGAGCACCAGTGAAGTATTTGGTAAGGGATTTTCTTCTCTGTAAATTCATTAAAAATCTTCCCTTACCTGTACTTCAGGCTGTATCCGTCCTTCTTCCATAAAATCATCAGAAAACATATCCAGACTACTAAGCAATCCAGCCCATTCATTATCCTTCGCTATAAGAAAAAACATAACAGAACACCCCCTATTTCATTTAGTCTATAATTTTGAATAAACTGCATCGTTTCTGGAAAGAAGATATACACAATACTGATTCATGCTGATACCTTCCTTCTTAGAATGTTCTGCAAGTGAACGATGAAGACTTCGTGGAATTCTAAGTTTAAACTGTCCAGAATAATCCTCTAAGCTGTCCGGCTCATGGATTTCAATACCATCTTCCATAGCAGCTTCTAACCATGCTTTCTTGGCATCTAAAGCGTTTGCGACAGCGGATTCTACTGTTTCTCCGCAGGTAATACATCCCGGGAGCTCCGGAAATGAAACCACAAAACCACCCTCATCCTTATCCTCTATAATTTCCATACGATAATTCATTGTAAAATAATCATTCAGCGTTTTCATCATTCACCGCCTCACTTTCCACAATCTGTTTTACCATCTCTACATACACTTTTTTGATAGGTTCATGCTTCGGTATCGTAATCGGTTGACATCCGGCTTTTCTGAACGTGTAATGACTGCTTCCGCCCTTTGGGGTATTCATTACATATCCATAGCTTTCCAATACCTTACGCAATTCATCAAACCGGAGGTCTTTTGATAAAGCACATATTCTCGTTAATAGTTTATCCCATTTTGACATTCTGAATACCTCCTATCTATATTATACGTGGTATCACATTTGGTGTCAATGCCGTTTATCAAAAGAAATTTGCATGACCGTTTTTTGTCAAAAGCCTTCTGTATTTGCTTATCATCTCTGACATAAATATTGATAAGGTCATTAACTACAAAACAGCCATAACCGCGATTTTCCTTTTCAATCGCAGCTACGGCTGTTATATTTACATGTATTAATTATTTACATGAACTAATTTATTTCAAAAACTAGTGCTTCGGAATAAGCTTCTCTGTACCACCCATGTATGGCTGAAGTGCCTTAGGGATATTTACAGAGCCATCTGCATTCAGGTTGTTCTCAAGGAATGCGATAAGCATACGTGGTGGAGCAACAACTGTGTTGTTAAGAGTATGTGCAAAGTATTTCTTGCCATCCTCGCCCTTTACACGAATCTTAAGACGTCTTGCCTGTGCATCGCCTAAGTTAGAGCAGCTTCCAACCTCGAAGTACTTCTTCTGTCTTGGTGACCATGCCTCTACGTCGCATGATTTAACCTTGAGATCTGCGAGGTCTCCTGAACAGCACTCAAGAGTACGGACCGGCACATCGAGACTTCTGAAAAGCTCTACTGTGTACTTCCACATCTTCTCATACCATTCCTTTGAATCCTGTGGCTTGCAGACAACAATCATCTCCTGCTTCTCAAACTGGTGGATACGGTAAACACCTCTCTCCTCAATGCCGTGTGCACCCTTTTCCTTACGGAAGCAAGGTGAGTAGCTTGTGAGTGTGTATGGAAGCTTTGACTCATCGTTTATTGTATCGATGAACTTACCGATCATTGAGTGCTCAGATGTGCCGATAAGGTAGAGATCCTCTCCCTCAATCTTGTACATCATGGCATCCATCTCCTCAAAGCTCATAACGCCTGTTACGACATTTGAACGGATCATAAATGGTGGGATACAGTATGTAAAGCCCTTTCCAATCATGAAGTCACGCGCATATGCTGTCATGGCTGAGTGAAGACGTGCGATATCTCCCATCAGATAATAGAAACCGTTTCCTGCAACCTTTCCTGCTGCATCGAGGTCTATTCCGTCAAATCTCTCCATGATATCTGTATGATAAGGAATCTCGAAATCAGGAACAACAGGCTCACCAAACTTCTCGTTCTCCACGTTGAAGGTATCATCCTTTCCGATTGGAACTGATGGATCGATGATGTTTGGAATCTTCATCATATCCTCAAGCACCTTGTCCTGATACTCTTTTTCGAGCGGCTCAAGCTCTGTGAGGCGCTTTGAAATCTGTGCTACCTCAGCCTTTACAGCCTCAGCCTCTTCCTTCTTGCCCTGTGCCATAAGAGCACCAATCTGCTTAGAGACCTGATTCTTCTTTGCACGAAGATCATCTGCCTCCTGCTGTGCTTCTCTGGCCTTCTTGTCATACTCGATTACTTCATCAACGAGCGGAAGCTTGTGGTCCTGGAATTTCTTTTTAATATTTTCTTTTACGAGATCCGGATTCTCTCTTAAAAACTTTAAGTCTATCATAATTCCTCCAAAGTATTATGTTTTTATAACTTATAACATTTTACTCTGAAAACCCTTAAAATGCAAGAGGATACTTGTCAGTAAGTGTCTTGATGATAGCCTTTGCAGGCTCAACTGCGCTCTCACCCTCTTTGATGATCATGGCGATTGCCTCTGCAACCTTGTCAAAATCATCCTCCTTTAAGCCCCTTGATGTAGCAGCAGGTGTTCCGAGACGGATACCGCTTGTGACAAATGGCTTCTGTGGGTCGTTAGGAATAGTATTCTTGTTGGCTGTGATATGAGCCGCATCGAGAAGCTTCTCGATAGACTTTCCTGTAAGACCAAACGGAGTTAAGTCTACGAGCATGAGGTGGTTGTCTGTGCCGTCTGATACAATCTTGATGCCACGGCTCTGAAGACCCTTGCAAAGTGCCTGTGCGTTCTTTACAATCTGCTTCTGATACTCCTTGAACTCAGGCTGTAATGCCTCCTTGAAGCAGACTGCCTTTGCAGCGATAACGTGCATGAGAGGTCCACCCTGGATTCCCGGGAAAATAGCCTTGTTGAAATTGTACTTATCCTGCATCTCCTGACTGCAGAGAATCATTCCTCCACGAGGTCCGCGGAGAGTCTTGTGTGTAGTGGTTGTGGTGACATGTGCATATGGGATTGGGCTTGGATGAAGTCCTGCGGCTACAAGTCCTGCGATATGAGCCATATCAACCATGAGCACTGCGTCTACCTTGTCTGCAATCTCTCTGAAACGCTTGAAATCTATAGTTCTCGCATATGCAGATGCACCTGCGATAATCATCTTTGGCTTGCACTCAAGGGCGATCTCCTCTACCTTGTCGTAATCGATGAAGCCCTCGTCATTTACTCCATAAGGCACTACATGGAAATATGAGCCTGAGAAGTTGACCGGTGAACCATGTGTGAGGTGTCCGCCGTGGTCAAGATTCATTCCCATGATGGTATCGCCCGGCTTTAAGATGGCGAACTGTACTGCCATGTTGGCCTGAGCACCTGAGTGCGGCTGTACATTTACATACTCTGCGCCGAAAAGCTTCTTGGCTCTTTCTCTGGCAAGCTCCTCTACCTCGTCCACGCACTCGCAGCCGCCATAGTATCTTCTTCCCGGATATCCCTCAGCGTACTTATTGGTGAGAATGCTTCCCATAGCTGACATAACAGCAGGGCTTACCCAGTTCTCAGAAGCAATAAGCTCGATGTGGCTGTTCTGGCGCTCAAACTCGTCTGTGATGGCGCTTGCGATCTCCTGATCTTCTTTCTTGATGTCGTCAAGTGTATACATATATGTGTCTCCTTTTCTTTATTGCAAAATACTTGCATTATTTATCGCAATTATATGCTTTGCTGTGATTTATTACTTTGATGCGCTACCGCATAAAAATAATCCTTGCTACAATTCTACTATTTAAAGTAAAAAGTGGCAAGGATTATTTGTTATATCCTTCATATTTAATTCTTATAAGTAACTATACCTAAATCAAATAACTAAAATCACATATATGAATACATTTAAAAAATACGGTCATCCTATAAAAAAGGAGGTCTGAAAACATGACTACTGACCAAAAAGAAAAACGAAATGATGAATATAACAAATATGTAAAGCGCATCACACCTACTCACTGCCTTTCTGCAAACATGCTAAAGGCATTTATACTCGGCGGAATCATTTGCACTATCGGACAGCTCATAGTAAATACCTGCACACAATACTTTGATTTAAGCAGCGATGAAGCCTCTGCCTGGTGCAGCATGATTTTGATTCTCATAAGCTGCATACTGACAGCGCTAAACCTGTATGCACCACTCGCAAACTGGGGAGGCGCAGGCGCTCTCGTTCCTATAACAGGCTTTGCAAACGGAGTATGCTCATCCGCATGTGAATTTCAGGTGGAGGGGCAGGTATTTGGCATAGGCTGTCAGATATTTAGGATTGCAGGTCCTGTGATACTGTACGGCATATTTTCAAGCTGGGTGCTTGGTGTGATATACCTTGTTGTAACGGGCTTGTGATTGATTAGCATTTTCAGCTGCTCACTCCTTGTTTTTCCTTGTCAAAAGAAAAGACATAATAAGCGATGTAATCGGCACAGTCAGGATAATTCCCATTGTGCCTGATATGCCTCGCATTATCTCAATTGCCATAATATTCTGTATTGCCTTGTTCCTTCTATACCATCACAGTCTATGTTCCCATCATAGCAGATATTCTTTTGTACCAAATCATTTCTTTCTTATTTCTATAGCATCTTCTATTTCTTCTTTGGTTAATTCCACCACAATATCTGCTATCAGATCAACTGAATATCCCTCTTCATACATGTTAAAAACCATTTGTTTACGCATTTCTTTTTCAAAACCCTTTTTATACCCTCTCAGGAAGCCCTCTGCATACGCATCGGCTCTTTCGAGTTCAAGCTGCCTGTCGAATTCATAATTTAGTAATGCCATGTTTATCACCTTGCCTAATGAAAAGTCCACATTTAATTTAATCAAGCTTCATAAAGGTTCATTTAAAAAGTGTCTTCACGCCCACTTACAACATGAATTTCTTTAATTAAATCCTGTACATTTACTTTGTCATCAAAATTCACATCTGCAAATCCCTGCTTAACAACATCAATATCTTCTCTTCCACTTACGTGTCTAAGACATTCCATCGCGTCTCTGATATCAATCTTGCTGTCTGCATTTGTATCACCATTCATTCCATAAATGATGACTCCATCATGTCCGTTATCAACTGTAAATGTAGTGTATGCATCATTAATTTTAGCTGAATTTGTGTATTCCATGTTATCAGAATCTGATTTCTGAATCAAAACTGCTTTATCCTGTCCACCTAGACCAGATGTACTAACTTCAAGCTTTCCGGTAAAATTAAACTTATCACTATTTCCAAAAGCAATCTGCTCAGCCTGTCTTTTGCTTAACAGTTTGCTTATCTTATCATATGATATGTTTCCGGTATCAATGCTGCTTCTTGTAACTGATAAATTTATATCATCACTAACATCATTAACTGATGCACCATTAATAATCCACTTAGCGTTCTGATCTGCTATGGATAATACCAATGAAACCTCTCTGCCTTTAAGTGCATTTAATGCAGCTTTTGAAACAATACCATCCTTTGAAAGAGTATCCTCTACAATTTCTCCGTCTTTGGCATTATTTATCTTATCTGCTAATGAATTATCTTCTAAGAATTTCTTTGAAAACCATGTAACATAAACATGTTCCTTTGCATCCTTTGGAACTGTATATTTAGTAACGAACGAAGTATTCCCCGCCTCATCATATGCAGTCATAAAATATCCATCCGGAATGTCGAGTGTATCTCCCGGATCTGCTGCATATATTATTGTATCTACACTATGATCATAATTTGCCATATCTACTTCTACAACAATTTTATTATATTTTGGCATCATAGAATAATACACATCATCATTCATATCTGATGTAATTTTTGTTATACTCCAATTTCCTGTATATTCCAAAGCCTTCATGTGACCATCAGGTATATACTTTATGGCCTCATTATAGACATCCTGCTCGCTGCTGTTTTTTGCGTTGCTTACCACTTTATCAGTTTCATGAATCTTCTGATCTTCACCGACAATCTTATAAAATACTTTATTAAGTTCCACATTCTGATACTCGGCAATCAAATCAAAATCATTTTCCCAAGAACCTCTCTCGTCAATGTGAACTCCTATTGTTCCCTCTTCATCAGTAGAACCATCTGGATCAAAAATATTCCAGCCTGTAATTGTAGTATCTGTTGAGGCATTATCCGGTGTTGCCTTCAATTCAACCAATATATCCTCATATTTGCTTCCGGCCGGATAGTATTTTGTCTCCTTAACGGTTTTTACATTTCCCGTATTATCAATATAGCTTTTCTTAACTCCAACCGGGTAATTATCATATGCAGCCTCTACAAGGTAATACTGATCCGGATTATCATCTATTACATCCTCACCGTATATAATATTCCAGTTTTCAAAATGACAGTATGGCTTTACATCACCAACAGCCGGAGCACAACTCAATATTGCATTCTTACCTGTTCCAGGAGTTAAAATACTTTCTTCATCTTTTTCGTGCCAACCAGTATTATCCATATAATAATACGTTATACGAACAGACTTTTTTTCATATGCTGCCTTGAAGGAAATTTGTATGTAATCATCACACTCTAAATTTACCGGTGTATTTTTTTCATATCTTTTTCCGGAATACAATCCGTAAAGACAATCACTGCTATACCAGCCGGTAAAATTGCCAAGTTTAGAGTCAGCTTTCATTGTTGGGTATTGATCACCCAAAATCTGACCTAATGTTTCTCCTTGAGTAATATCTTTCGTAAATGTTTTTATCGTATTTCCCTGATTGTCCTCAAATATCAGCTTAACATTTTTGTATACTTTATTTGCTGCTTTTACACTTGTCTGACTGCATATTGTTGTCATAAAAACAGACAGTACCATAAAGAGTATTAAAGTTTTTCTTGTGATTTGTTTTGTCATATGTATACCTCACCTTCTTATAAATTTGCATTTCTACCACTGACAAAATACAGTAATCGAGTTGCATCCCTTATATCAACTTTTCCATTTTCATCAACATCCGCAGCCCAGGTTTCCTGGTCTGTTAATATGATTCTTCCTGACACGCCCTGGACACACTTAACCAGATCCGACATTGTAACTTTACCATCATCATTCAGATCTCCACGTAATCCATTTATTGTTACGCTAATATCAAAGCTATACTCTTTTGTATTTTCTGTTTCCGGTAAAGTTACTTTCACAATTGCCGTACCAGCCTTCTTTGGTATAATTTTTCCATCTGATGTAATAGAAATATTCTTAGATTCAGAGTCATAAACAGGCTCTGCTTTTTTAGTTCCATACAATGCATCAATTATTCCTTCAAGCTGATATTCACCATCTGAAATATTTACCGTAACTTTATCTTTTACACTGTTAATCACTGGTAATACCTTATATTCTCCAGAATATAAATCGTCTTGTGCCAGAGGAATCATCAGCCCTTTATTCAATAAATGCTCATCTAAACACCATTTGTTTAATACATCATCACCTTTTATTCTGGATATCATATCTGAACTTTTTAATTCGTCCATTGACACAACTGTTGTATAAGATGAATTGCAATATTCTGTTGCAGAGTACACATTCGTACCATGATAATTTCCGATAGTGTCTTGATAATTATAGTCATAATATGATTTAACAAGAGAGCCTGCGTTGTAGCAATTAATTACCCTCATATTCCAATCCCTCATATCTTCGGCTATACCTGCAGTTCCTACTTGTCCGCTATTATAACAATTTGTCACCCAGCCTTCATTATTACTTACTATTCCACTTGACCCTATTACAACGCCATTATTCCAGCAGGAATCAATTATAGCATTTTCTGTATTTTTAGTTGCAATTGCACCAGCTGGACTACCTTCAACACTACCTTTATTTCCACATCCATAAATGAAATTTCTATTCTCATAGCATATTCCACCGGCACATGATATATAATACGTATCCCTCAAGCCTTGAACACAGCTAATATTCTCGCAAAATATAATCCAACCGTTATTTATATATGCAATCGACTCTCCTATATAGGTTCCCTGTTTTAAAGAAACAGCTTTTACAATACCATTTTCTCCTATAACTCCAAATAAACCGCCTTCTTCATTATTGATGGTATACCCATTGTAGATAGTATGTCCACTGCCATTGAAAGTTCCTTGAAATTGCACGCCGCTACTAACACTTGCTATTGAAGACCAGACATTTTCTTTTGAATAATCATCATTTAAAAAAATATCACTCGTCAAAACAACCCTTTTTCCTTCAAAGGTATTTCCATCATTAACAAGCTTTGCCAGTCCTGCCAACTGTTGTGCTGTTGATATATTAAATTCATTCTTTTCTTCAATATACCAACCTGTATCAATACTTCCATCCCATGGATTTAGTGCATTAACATAAGTATCCTGTACTCTATAGCTGCCATTACAGCTAAAATCAGACAATCTAAATAGTTCTGCTTTACCGTCAATATAAGATATCCACTCCAATTTACCATTGTCCAATATCGGGTCACATTGAGTCAATTTAATCCCATTTACAGTTTTCAATTCACTAATTACATTTCCAGAATCATCAACCATTACATACTGAAGACTTCCCCCATATGAAAAATTGTTCCACATTACAGCATACTTACCGTCATCAATTTTAGAAATTTTTGTATTACATACGCCTTCACAATCTGACGTATAATTTGTCAGCCATGTTAGTTTATTATCACTTCTGCGTAAATCTTTATCTACTGATGAAATATATATATTATTGCATCCATTTCTCTTTTGTGCCCCTGCCAAAAGATAGCTATCCTTAGTAACCTCAAAATCAGACAAATCTGTATCTGTTTTATTATCTCCAATTTTGCCATCTATGCCTAAGATTTCTACTCTCGTTCCATATGTATCCTGAATGCACACATTCCTTGGATATGCATCCCCCATAGTTGCCAAAATAGGTTTTCCACCATCATATCTCACTACATTTCTCATTGAATGTGACACATGTATATCCGGGAATTCGCCCATTTGTGAAGAATTCATCAGCCTCATACTATTTATATTTATTCTAAACAAAATATTTGACTGATGCCCATCATATCTATTTCTTGCAGTATATATTATTAACTCACCATTGTTTTCTGCAACAGCTATATCTCCTCCTAAAAAAGGTCTTGCCGTATAAGATAAATCATTACTGATTGATAGAGCGTCTAATCTGTTAAAGTCTTTATCATATTTTATAACTCTATATGCTTCTTTTGTCTCTTTGCTCCCAGCCTTTTGACCACAAACAACATAATTATATTTTTCACCATAATAGAATGCACCAAATATCGGTAATTCAAAATCAAGTTCCCTATTACCAATAACATTCCAGTTATTATCATAGTTCACAATATAAATTTTATCACTCACAAAAACAACTTCATAACCATTATCTGTTTTGTTCAAGTATGTGTTCACCGCTTGCCCAAAATTTTCCATATATGGTAAATCGCTTGAAAATTCTTCAGGATTTATATTAGTTTTAATCTCTTTTTTTACTTCAGATATTTCATTTGCATTCACCATATATAACTCATAAAACAGATTTTCTGAAATAACTATTCCTAATATAAGCAAAATACTAATTATACTCTTCTTTATCCTCATAAGCTTCTATCCCCATCTGTAATTTTAATGTGTTCGTCAATACTTATTTCTACAACATCCTTCTGATTGCCAAAATTGTATGATATTGCACATTCCTGTTATTTGTGATTCCAGCCTCAGTAGATTGAGCCTCAACTATCTTTCCATCACCTGCATAAATAGCCACATACCAGAAAATGCAATCGTGCATGCCAAAGTCAATGCGGATAGCTTACTTATATTGTTTTTCATATCAGAAGCCTCCTTAGTACCTACCTCTTAAATTATGTCACTGTTTTTACTATTAGTCAATTACTATTTAACTATTTGTATTCATTTCTTGCATGATTATAAAAACAGGACTCACAATTTAAAAATCATAAGTCCTGCCTTGTTCAATACATCAATATTCTGTTATAAAGTAGTATTTCTTCCACTCACATAATAGAGAATCCTTGTAAGATCTGATACTGATACCTTTCCGTCACCATCTATATCAGCTGCCTGTACCTGTTCATCAGTCAATGTATTTCTTCCTGAAACACCATAAAGTACAATCATAAGATCCTTTGTTGAGACTTTTGAATCACCGTCTACATCTCCCGGCTCTACTGTACTCTGTCCTAAGTCTAAAAGCATCTTAGGTACATCAGTAACATCCCATACAGTTCCATCTGTACGAAGTGCATACTTTTTTCCAATCCATACAGAATCCCATGTGTCTTTTACATTTGTCAATAATACTACACCGTTTCTTGTATAGTTTTCACCATTACTCTTATTGAAATCATCTGTTTGAGAAAGCTTTCCATCAACAATGTAGTAGTATGTGCCTTGACTATTCTTAACCCAGACTCTCCAGATATACCCTCCCTTATCTTCATCATAACGTGAGTTTTCTCCTAAGTCTATAATACTTTCAGCTATTAATTGCTTATTTCCATTTTCTTTTTCATTAACTGTATATAGCTTATTATCATCAGTTAATATACAAAATCCGCCATCTAAATATTGCCATTTTTTTATTTTTAAATTTCCAATATCTGTAAATCGATCCAAATCCAGATAACAATTTCCGTCATTCCCATAATAAAAAGAATTTACAAAATCTACCATAGCTACATTCGATGCATCTATAGTGCAATAATAATCACCATTATCTTCATCAATATATATAGACTTCAACTCTCCTGCCTGTGTAAGATACATACGTCTATCTCCACTATATTGTACAACATGATCATCTATTTTTTTCCAGTCTGCCGGCTTTCTATTTTTGCTAACCTCCTCTCTAAACCATAAACTTCCATCTTCCTTATAAATTATTGTATAAGTATCACGCTCTGTCCAATCCTTAACACCTTTTACCACAGTATCATTATTATTATACAAATTAATAAGCTCATTATCATTTGTAATAGCATAATGACCATCTACGTCCTTTATATTGCTCTGTATTTTATTATTACCTGACCATAAATCGTCATTATTATCCAAACTGTAGTCCACAACCTCTGAACTGTCCTGATCTATTGTATAAATCCACTTACTAACATATTTTCTTACATTACTGCGAATCTTTTTAGCTTCCGGATATACTCTCCATAAATCACCATTATTAGTTAATATAGTATGTGAAATTCCAGCCACAGTATTAAAATCCATTATCTCTTCATCATTATTATCACCTGTTTCCGGATTTTCATCCGCACCTTTGATACTGATAACCGTTTTCACACTGGCATTTCCTAATGTCAAGGTTAATTCAACAACACCCTTATCCTTTGCCAATACCTTAACCGTATTCGAATCATTTTGTTTTATTTCTATAGACTCTGTATCCCCGCCATTAACATCAATATGCAAATTTCCATCTCCATGTAAAATACTGTAAGATAATGGAATATTTATCAAATCTCCCTTTGAATAATTTTTCTTCTTTATAGAACACCTTATAATCTCCAATATATCATTATCAGAGATTTGAACACCCCAATAACTAAAGTAATCTAAGTTAGTCAAATTATATAATGGTTTAAAATTATGTATATTATTACATCCACTAATATATAAGCTTCTTATATTTACAAATCTGCTAATTACATCCAAATCTGATACAGCTGTATCGGATATGTCAAGTAATTCCAATTTATTATAATTCTTCAAATTCTTCAAAAAATCTAAATCAGTTATAGAAGTACTTCCTACATGAAGTTCCTCCAACTCCGCCATATTATTTAAAAATGAAAAATCCTGTATCTTTGTACGTGAAATATTCAATCGCTTCATCTTGGTAAAATTACTAAGCCATGAATAATCATCCATTTTCATTCCGCTAATATCCAAATTCTCAAGATTATTCAATTTCATTATTGGGGAAACATCTTTAACTCCAGTATAACTAAGATCTATAGTTTTTAATCCAGTCGCATACTCTAATCCGCTGAGATCTTTTATGTACCCTTCTCTACATCCATAACCAAATGAAAAAAAATTCATATGGCTAAGCTCATCCTTTGATATATATCCATCCTGTCCATAATATGTCCTTGCAAAGAACCAGCTTCTAATCTCAATATCCTTAATCGGTGCAGCATCCTCAGGCAGATTATCTAAGACTGTAACATCACAATTATATATCTCATCACCATCAGAAGCCTTTACACTAAACGATGTAGTACCCGGCTTTAATGGTTCCAATCTTATAAAATTATAATCATCATAAAATGAGTCTTTAGTAACCTTACATATACTATTATCTGATACAGTAATATCATAGCCATCTGAGCCACAGGATCCATCAATAGGTATAACAATCGGATTTCCAACATAAAGTGTTCTTTTCCTAGAATTTAGATTTGATTTGTATAATTCCTCATCAAATACACCTGAATCATCGTCATCACTGGCATACTGCTGTATATCTTCCCAATAACTATCTTCTTCATTCGCATCTGCGCTGTTATCAACATCTTTATTTTCATCATCATCTAGCATTTCCGAGTTCTGTTGTTCTGATGGAGCATATTCATTTTCCACAGCATTCATATCCTGCTGCTCAGTTTCTGTTTGCTCAGTCATTGTCTGACCAGTACCATCTGACAACTCCGTTGCATAAACATTCTGACTAAAAACCATAGTCCCAGCCAATACCATCGCCACAATTCGTTTTTTCATAAGCTTTTTACCTCCATTTTCGCTTAATGATTTAATCAGTAAATTTAATTTCTGACATTTTTTCTATATAATTTTGTATATCGTCAGTCAATTCAATCTTTGGCTTATCATTTATACGATATGCAAAAGTGGATGCATCTGCTTCCTTTTGCGCTATCAACTGCGGCATTTGTGTAATCTTATTCAAGATATCCCGCGTAGCATCCATATCCTCACTGCGCACAGCCGTATCAAGGCATTTACTATAGTAAAATACAGCCTGATTATAATAATACTCATCATATCCTGCATACCTAAGCATATCGTCCAAATGCTTCATAGACGCATTATAATTTCCATTATCAGCCTCATCACTTGCTACAATTTCATATGCTGAAGCAATCATGCCATTTTTTTCTATAATCATCTCCGCAACCGCCACATCACCATTCTCATTCAGTTCATCCTGCAAAGCAAACATATCCGCCGGATAAAAAGTCAGGGCAGCCTGTGATTTTCCAAAATACTCAAATCCTAGAGCCAGTGAAAAATAGACACTAATCGCCATCATCACTGAAACCACACCATATCCATATGCTTTCCTACATTCACACACTTTCTTTGATTCAGTGTCAAGTGTCATTAGTAAAATACAAAGCATAAAGCCATATTGCAAATCAAAATCAAAAAATGCATGTAATGTTAATACAATAAGTACCAGTCTGTTCCTACCACATATATTCTTAGAAAAAGCGCCACCAAAAACTATTACAACAAAAACTATCAAAGAAATAATTCCATTATCCAGCCCCATTTGTAAGAAGTCATTATGCACATATCTGGTAACATAATTTCCTGTCTGAAACTCCGGCTGTTTGAAAAAATATCCCATATATCCCAAGCCAAACGGATTCTTTAATAATTGCCTGATTCCATCATACCAATATAAAATTCTACCGTTTAATGTACTTGAATTGATTGTCATTTTTAAAAGTCTTGTAATGTCAAGATTCATCAAAAGCTGCAAGATAATCAATACTGCGACAACTCCGGTAAAACCAATTACAAAATACTTTAATGGAATTTTCTTTTTAAGAAGCAAAAAGCATATACTGACCAGCATCAAAACAAAAACGCTTCGGCTTCCTGTCATTAAAATGCCTGCAATCAGTATGATTTCTTCCATGTAATCTATTTTTTTCTTTTCTTCACGATATATCAATACGATGAAACCCACGAGCAATAATGCCGCATATGTATTGGAATACTGCAGTACTCCTCCAAGACGCTTTGCACTGTACAAATATTCTCTTGATGCCGGTATGAAATACAACACTATGGAAACCAGTGTAATTAGCGCAAGTAAATCCGGCAATATATCCCAAACAGACTCTCTCTTCTGCTTTGAAATATTACACCACAAAAGCCAGAATTCAACGATTACAAGGCATCTTAAAAATCCTATAAATGCGATTCCGTGATCTCTTGCAATAAAAGTTGATATCAACGAACACACCAGAATCAACACTAATCCTATACCTGTAATATTTGCAGGCAGCAATATTTTTCTTTTTTGTGATATGACAATGATGATGCCTATTGCGAAAATACAACCATAAATCGCCATTGTGAAATCATAAATTCCACCCCAAAGGCATAAACAAACAGCGCATATCAAAATGATTATACATTTCTCTTTATTATTTATCTTCATCTCTTATTAGTACCTTTTTCATATATTATTGCACTTTATTTACCTAAAGTCAATATATTATTTACTATTTGTAAGTTATCTTTATAAAAAAGCTTCCTCCAAAAATATATTTAATATCTTAGAGGAAGCTTTAATCATATCATTTTTCAACTACAATGTGCTGTTTCTGCCACTTACATAATATAATATTCTTGTAAGATCTGATACAGTAACCTTTCCATCTTCATCAATGTCAGCGACTGCTGTCTGATCATCTGTAAGTTCATTACGTCCTGATACCCCATAGAGGACAATCATAAGATCTTTGGTGGATACTTTGTCATCTCCATCTACATCACCTGGAGTTGCACTGCTTGCATTCAAATCCATATACAATGTCGGAATATCTCTCACATTCCAAATTGTTCCATCTGTACGGAGAGCAAAATCATTCCAAACATCCTTAACATTACTTAAAATATCAACTCCATTTTTTTGAAGCATTCCATATTCAGAATTCTGTGAAGCTATTATACAATACTGGTAATTATTTTTTATAGGAGCTTTATCCGTTTTCACTAATTTCCAATCTTCAACTTTAAAGAATTCTCCATCTGTACTTACAACAATATTATTTGTACCATTATTACTTGATAAAATTTTTTCAAAATTATCACCTAGCTTTGTCATATCACCTCCATCCCATGGTTTGACATACAATTCATTATTATCCAGAATAAGAATATCTCCACACAAAAGACCTCCGGATAATCTATCTTTGATTTTATGATTTTCTAAATTCACATGCCTGTTTTCAGAACAGTAATCTAATCCAAGATTACAACTTCCGTCATTATAATATAAACAATAATTAACATCATCAACCTCAGATACATTCGAGGCAGTACTATTATTCCAGCCATAACGTACATAATCACCATTATTCTTCAAATATCCATCTTTATGTAATTCCTTTACATCTTTATCAATTTGAAAACAATCCTGTCCATTATTTTCAGAATTTGTAAGTTTCTCCCACAATGTACCATCTGTCTTTAAAATAATTGTTTTATTATAGAAAAATTCATCATCCTCACAACTCTCAATCCAGTCTTTAACATCAGAAATACTATCACCATTTTCATGATATATATCTACCAAAGTATTATCATTTTTAAGTGCATATCTTCCCTCAACATTCATAACATTATCCATTATTTTTTCATTTCCTGACCAAAGTATGTTATTATTATCCAGCCTAAAATCACATACTTTTTTATCTGAATCATATTCGCTGTCTTTATTTCCCCAATATACCCATCTGCTGACATATTTTTTTACATTACTCTGCAGCTTTTTTGTCTTAGGATATGTTTGCCAAAGTTCTCCATTGCTAGTTAAAATAGCTGAAGAGATACCATCTACTGTATATTTATCAATAACTGATTGTTCAAAATTATTTGCTCCAGCAGCCTGATTAGGGTCAATTCCATTTATAACAATATCCACTTTCTTTATTACATTGTTTAATGTCAATGTCAGTTCAACTTTTCCCTCTTTTCGCATCGTAATATCATATCCTGAAGTTTGCGTATCCGGATATGTATATCCTTTTTCAATATCCACAGCATCAACATTTGAAGCCTGTACATCTGAAAGGTAAACTTTGCAAAAAGACTGTAAAGAAACTTTTTCCCCCTTAAAATATGTATCCTTTTCCATTAACGTCTTCATAATATCAAGCTTTTCATCATCTGATGCATTATCAGGTACCTGTGCATCATGCGCAATCACAGCTTCACTATCGTGCTCTGTTTCACTCATATTCTCTGTAATATCCGTAATATTTGCGTCAGCATTTTTTTCTGTACTTGCCATATCTGTGGCATATACGTTCTGACCGAATAGCATGCTTCCTGCCAAAAGTAATGCCAGTGCTTTTTTCTTCATAAGCTTGTTTTCCTCCTTGCGGTACTTTTTTCTTATATTATCCCACTCTATTTACAGCTAGTCAATATTTTTCTTTCTTTTTGTAATGTCATAAAAATAACAGGTCGTTTATTCCGCTATATAGCTAATTAACTTTTCCTCTATTAACAACAGCACGCTATATTCTGTCGCGTGCTGTTGTTTTATCCATCCGATATATACAATTTTTCTCTGAATTATAATTCAGTATTTCTACCACTTACGTAATATAAAATTCTTGTCAAATCTGAAATAGACACTTTTCCATCTCCGTCTATATCTGCTGCTACTTTCTGTTCTTCTGTAAGAGTATTACGTCCTGATACCCCATAAAGTACAATCATTAAGTCCTTTGTTGTTACATTTGAATTGCCATCAACATCACCAGGTTTCACATCTGATCCATTCAAATCAATATACAATTCTGGTTTATCAGTAACTTTCCAAATAGTTCCATCCGTTCTAAGTGCAAATACATCCAGACAATTAGCCCATATATACTTAACATTATTCAATATATTAACACCATTTTTCTGTATATTTCCAAAACTTTGTCCCTGTTTTACAAACAACGAATATTCATTATTATCTAATGTAAAACTGTCAATGTTATTGTTATCTAACTTAGTTGCATTAACTTTACTAATTTCATAATATATATTATCTGCCGATTCAGCTTTAACCTTATAAGAATCATATTGTATTCCCACAATATTATCCATAATTGAATATGAAGCATATGTAGATTTGTTATTATCAAAGTTATAAGTTCTTGTTATACATTCCAATCTACCATCATCTGTAACATAGTAATAATACGTTGCTCCATCATTTCCCAAATATAGCCACTGTTTTACTTTGTTCTTACCAGCATTAATATGATCACCTGTATGATAAGCATCTAAATAACAATTTCCATCTTTTCCGTAAAAGCAATTAGCCTTTGAATCAACACTTTCAACATTTTGTGCGATTGTATAATACTCTCTATCTCCATTATCGTTGAAATATATTCTTATATAATCTCCACTCGATGTAAGATACCCTTCTCCAACAATTTCCTTTACTCCTGTTGCTATTGTTTCAAACGAATTTGGTTTAGCATCCTTTTTTGCTTCTTCCCTAACCAGAAGTGTACCATCATTTTTTAGCACAAGTGTCCACTTTTTTCTTTCACTCCAGTCCTTAACATCAGAAATATTTTCTCCTTTATCGTGAAATAAATCTATAAGAGTATTATCTTTAGTTATAGCATAGTGTCCATCAAAGTCTTTTATATTTTTCTGTATTTTTGTATCACCAGACCATAATACATTATCATTATCCAGTCTATAATCAACAATTTCCGCCGGTCCCTGTGAATATATCCATTTACTAACGTATTTCTTAACATTACTTTGCATTTTCTTTTTCTGAGGATATGTCTGCCACAAATCACCAGTGCTTGTCAATATTGCTGATGAAATCTGATTATACTCCTCAGTATAAGAATCCCATTCATATACTTCGCTTTCAGATATTGTAGTACCATCCATCTCGCCTACTGGTTGTTCCGCAGGAATTCCATCGATAAAAATATTTATTTTCTTTGATGCATCATTTAAATTGACTGTCAACTCAACTCTGCCGGTATCTGTTGCAACTACACTAAAACTATTATTGTCATCATCCTTTTCTATTTTTATTGAACCAACATCTCCACCAGTTGCCGCAATGTTAAACTCATCATCATTTGATACCCATCCATATATACCTGGAAGTGATATTGCTTCACCTTTATTGTAGCTGTTCTTATCAATATTCCTACACATAAAATCCAGCTTTTCTGCATTTGACACCTTCGTACCAGAAATGCTTAGGACTTTTAATTGTGTTAAATCGTTCAGTAAGCTTATACTACTTAATTCGGAACAATCATCCAAATACACATACATAAGATTTTGAAGGTTGCTTAATGCACTAATATCTGAAATCTTAGTACTATTGGCTTCTAACAGAACAATGTCCTTCAGGTTTGCTACTGCTGAAATATCTGAAACATCGGTATTACTAATATACAAATTCTTTAATTTGCTCATATTTGATACGACGGAGCAATCTGAAACCCTAGTATTATATACAGATAAACTAACAAGATTCTTCAAGTTTCCTAAAGTTGAAATATCTGAAATATTAGTGCCCGAAAGATCTAACCGTTTCAAATTAACCAAATTGTTTAAACTTGAAATATCTGTTATATCAGTATTTTCTATAGTTAATTGTTCAAGTTGTGTCAATCCACTTAATGGAGTCACATCGGTTACCGCAGTATTATCAAGAATTAACGTTTTTAAATTACTTGCATATTCAAGACCTACCAAGTCTGTTATATAGTCACTCATTCTATAACTATTTCTATATATTATTATATCTGTCACTTGAGATAACTCTTCTTTTGAAACATATCCATCATCGTTGAAATTACTCTGTTCCAATAAATAACTCTTTAATGCAACGTCTTTAAATGGAACTGCATCTTCAGGCAAACTCTGCCTAATTTCAATCTCTTGCTCATAATTTACATTTCCAGAACCATCCTTTACATATAAAGTAACCTTTCCGGATTTTATTGGATTTATTTGAACAAATCTCGTTGCCCACCTATCGTCATTAGAACTATTCTTTATTTCAGCTGTACAAATACTTTCATCCGATGTAGAAGCTGTATACGGTTCCCTTCCATAATTTATTTTTGATTCTATTATGATTGGATTTCCAACATAGACTATCTGTGTATTCTCATTTGTAGCATCTGAATACAGTTCATTTTGCTCCGCACTTTCTTCTGTACCAGATTTATCAATATCTTGGACTATATTGTTCTCATTTTCTGTAACATCATTGTTTTCTGGTGTCACAAGCTCTGTAGCATATACATTTTGTCCGAACAGCATTGTTCCAGCCAAAACCAATGCTAGTATCTTATTCTTCATAAGCAAAGTTCCTCCATATTTTTTTGCATTTTTCATTCTTTACTCTCCATATAGTATTTTTCTTATTTCATTATCCTATTCTTTATTTTTGCTATCACGCCTGCAGCGATAACACATATAATAAGCACCGCAGTAATTACATACACTGCATAATCTTCATGCTTATCTTTTGTTTTCTTTGATTCTTCAGCTTTCTTATCAGATGCCAACACTTCTGTACTGCTTTCCGTGTTACTCTCTGTTGTATTTTGCTCAACTGCTTCTGTATTCTCTGAGTCTGTCACAACCTCGCTTGGCTGTTCTTCTACATCGGTCTGGCTATCACCATATTCAGCCGTTGAACCATTTAGATTGTTATTGCTATCAACGCTCACTGTATCCTTAGACGGTTTTCCGTCTGTCTTTTTATCTTCTTTTGAACCATACTCTTTCAAAGTATCTGCTATTATTTTTTTATCTGCAATATTGCCGCTTTGATCTGTATTATCACTCCAGTTTCCATCTGCTTGCTGATATTTTATACTATATGGAATTTCATTCATTTCATTGCTTGAATCAATCAAACTGTTAATCTTCAGCTCGGGCTGATACGATTTATCTGTGCCCAACAATTTAAAATCTAATGTCATCATGATTCCATCACCAGATACTCCATCCGGATATAGCATTACATAATGAACTTTTGAATTATCCTTATCATAATTTATATCAGCATATGAACTAGAAAAAGCTTTTCCCAGACTGCTGCCCTCAAATGAAACCTTTGTCGAATCAAAAAAAAGCTCTGCGTCAATACCAGCCAGATTATCTGCATCTTTCAAATAAACAGATACCCTGATCATGCCGTCAGACAGTGCCGCCGCTGTCTGAACATAAAAGGCGGCACTCTCATCAGCATATGTAGGTATTGACCCAGATTGAAAAAATAATATAGCACAGATAAAACATATGGCCTTTTTAATTATTTTCTTCATACTTGTATTTCTGACCTATTTTCTATCTTCTATTTCTTCTTAATGATTTTCCTGTAATTACTCCAATCATTGCTACTGCTGCTGCAAACATTACCAGGAACAGAACAACATTATTATTGTCTCCTGTTTTTGCTTTCTTTGCATCATTTGCTTTTGAAACTGATTTTGCTGCCGGCTTATTGTCTGATTTTTTATTTGTGATAACCGGCTTTGGCTGCTCAGCTTTCTTTTCTTCCTTAACAGTGATTGTGCATGTTACTGTCTTATCACCAACTTTTGCTGTGATATCTGCTGTACCAACCGCATTAGCTGTTAATTTTCCATTCTCAACTGAAATCACACTAGGATTTGAGCTTGTCCATGTTACATCCTTTGCATCAGTTGTATTCTGTGGATTATATATGATGCTAAGTGTATCTGTAGCACCCAGCTTCATTTCCTTGATTACTTTATCAAATGCAATTGAGTTAAGTGGAATAGCCTTTACTGTAAGCTCTCCTTCTGCTGTATAAACATTCTTAGAACCATCTCCGGCTATTGCTGTGACAGTTGCTGTTATTGTTGTTTTTCCAGCTTTGAGACCAAACACATTTCCATCATTATCAATTGTTGCTACTGCCTTATCACTTGATGCAAACTCTACATTAATATTATCTGTGATATTGTTTTCCTTGATTAAATCACTAAGATTAAAGTAATTGTTTGCATTATCTTTTTGACCGATTAATAAATCATCAAACTCATCAAATGCAAGTTTCTTTCCGATTTCATCTGTCATATTGTTTTCTTTTACAGTTACAGTTGTTGTTGCTGTAAATGGCTTAGATGTTGCATTATCTACAGCCTTTGTTGTTGCTGTAACATCTGCCTTTCCTGCCTTTACTGCATAAACCATACCTGTTTTCTCATCTACCTTTACAACATCACTATCTGATGACTTCCATGTAACTTCTGTATCATCATCTGTGTCTGCCGGTGCAATTGTTACATTAAGAGTTGTTGATACACCTCTGGTAAGCTCAACTGCCCCTGGTAATGTAATACTTGTAATATGCTTAGGAACCTTTACTGTACATTCAGCCTTTGTTCCGTTTGCTGCTGTTGCTGTGATTACTGCTGAACCTGATGCAATACCCTCAATAGTTGCTTTGTGGCTGTCATCCTTATCAACAACTACCTTTACGATTTTTTCATCAGATGTTGTCCATGTTACACCCTGATTATCATCTGTATTGTTTTCCGGTTTAAGTGTAGCTGTAATAGCTTTCTTTGCTCCAGCCTCAATGATTTCATCCTGTGCACTCAGTACTACTTCATTTACAGGAATCTCGCTTACGTTTACTGTTACTGTTGCTTTAATACCATTTGCACCGGTTATGGTAACTGTTGCCTGTCCGGCTTTCTTTGCTGTAACCTTTCCATCTGAATTAACTGTAGCTACTGTTTCATCAGAAGACGTATATGTTACATCTTTGCTGTCTGTTGTATCAGCCGGTACTACTGAGTACGCAATATTTGCTGTCTGCTTCTTTACCATATCAATTATAGCTTTTTCAGGCACAATTTCTTTTAAAGGAGCATCAACTGTTACTGCACATGTTGCCAGATAGTTTCCTACCTTTGCAGTAATTACTGCTGAACCTGGTTTAACTGCTGTTACGATTCCGTTGTTGTCAACTGATGCTACTGTACTATCACTTGATGACCATGCTACAGTCTTATCATCTGTTGTATCTGCCGGAGTGTACTCTACTGTAAGAGCTTTTGTGTCGCCCTTATGAATAAGAGCCTTTTCTTCCATTTTAATTCCTGTAAGCTTTACTTCCTTTACAGCAATATCATATGTACTGCTCACATTTCCTACTGTTGCTTTAATGGTTGTTGAACCATCCTTTAATGCTGTTACAAGACCTGTCTTGCTGACTGTTGCTACAGATGTATTGCTTGATGTCCATGTTGCAGCTACACTATCTGTTGTATCTGCCGGATCATATGTAAGTCCAAGCTGTGTTGTCTGTCCCTTTTTAATGCTATGTGTTGTTCCTGTAATTGTAATTGCCTTTAAAGGATTAATAACAGTAACTTTTGTCTGTGCAGATAAATCACCGCATTTTGCTGTTACTGTAGCTGTACCATTCTTAACTGCTGTTACTGTTCCATCACTTGAAACAGTTGCTACTGATGAATCACTTGTTGACCATGTGATTGTTCCATTTGCATCTGCCGGAACTAATGTAGCTGTAAGTTTGTCTGTAGCACCCTTCACGATTGTTGTTGCAGTTTTATCAACTGTGATACCTGTCGCAAGAACTACAACTTTAATTTGTGCATCATTATCTTTTGTGACACTGATTTCTGATGTTGGAATATCTTCTGAATTCACATCACAGAACTCCAGATTTTTAACCTTTAATCCAATGTCACCCTTTGCAGTATCCTTTACTTTAAAAGAAATCTTAGCAACATTACCATCTGCTAATTTATCTTTGTCATTATCATTTAAAATGGCAACAATACCAATTCTTCCATCTGTGTTGACATAAAAATCACCAAACGTTCCCTCGCTTACATTTCCCTTCTTAACTGCATTTTTAACATAACCTTTTGCATCTACACCATCACCTACTGCTTCAAGTACATCAGGATCAAATGTAAACTGTGCTGTAATTCCAGCAATCTTAGCATTCTTTGCTAAGTCGATAGAATATGTAACAATATCGCCTCGTTTAACCTCTGTTTTGTCCGGTAAAAACGTAAATCCTGAGTTTTCAGTCGCATCTACATGCTGAAAACCTAATGTACCTGATAATCCCAATACCATGACTAATGCCAGTATTGTGGACATCAGCTTTTTCCACATACTTTTTTTCATCTTTTGACCTCCTTATAGTCCTCATTACTTACATTGTGCCACTATTTTTTCTATATGTCAATATATTGTTTACCATTTGTTAATACTTTCAATATTATTTGTTAGACTCACGTTTTTTACACATTGTAAAATGTCTTTTTTCATAATGAAAGTTAATAATTTTAATATCATATACAATAAGTCATAATAATTTTTACTTATAGCAACATATTTGTTATGGAGGATTTTACATGAACAACATTATTTTAAACCCACAGGAGTTAGGTGAACGAATACGAAAATTAAGATTAAAAAGAAATAAAACACAATCATACTTTGCTGACATGCTCTATATTTCTTCTTCATATTTAGCACTTATAGAGTCTGGTAAAAGAGTTCCTAATCTCGACTTACTTATTCATATAGCAAAATTCACAGACGTCACCCTAGATTATCTTGTTTTTGGAGATGATCCCAATTGTGATCCTTTGCAAATGACTTTTAACCGACTAAATGACAGTTATGAAAACAGACAACTTGAAAGAGCTATGAAACTAGCTGAGTTTTACCTTGAAATGACAAAAGATGATGATAAAATCAAAGACAATATAAATAAAAAATAATTTCCCATTGCCAATCCCCTTCCTTATTTCTATAA